>Ga0056114_1001741_pt1 | contig 10341 bp, 6 predicted proteins | sample WorMetHERISLAND1_FD_77005 | JGI IMG/M metagenome (GOLD analysis project Ga0056114, IMG submission 77005) | Marine gutless worms symbiont microbial communities from Max Planck institute for Marine Microbiology, Germany - Olavius loisae HERON... ... | reverse complement strand
TCAGTAGCTTAACTGCCTGACAAGGCTAACGAGCTCTGTCTGCCCGGGTTTGAAATCAGAGTTGTCCTTCTCCTAGATGGGCTTGTCTGAAAAGACTAAGCGAGCCCCATCAGCCCCGGTTTGAAATCAGAGTTTTCCTTCTCCTTAGTGTTTATAGAGACCGGTAAATTAACAGTCAAATTCGATTACCGGTTAGACGGCAGCTTCATTCAATCGTCGATTATTTCAATCAACTATCGATTAATTGAAAGTCGTTTTGCATCCTTACTATGAACTGATTGATTGGAGATAGATATAATGAAGTTGGCACTAATTTCAGCCACAGAATGGAGATGACAGACATGTATTTTGGCGATATTGTCATGTTGTCTCTGATAAAACACCATTTGCAGATAGGCATCGGCTCTATTGAGTTTCATGAATGCACTGTATTCTTATTATACTCACTGTATTCTTAATGTTCTTAACGCAAATTTAGTTTGTCAGGCTTTAACTTGAGTTTCAGTTTAGCTTGTTAGGTTAGTGTGAGAATGATACCAATCTAATTCTTCTCATGTAAAGAAATGTTATTGATGATTCATTTATTACGTGAGTTTTTACAGTTGTCTTATTTAGTATCAATTGCATTAGTATGTCGGCTATTGACATGAGCATGTGATATGTTTTGATCAGCGGAGAGTGATAGCAAGCTTTTCTGATGGTGCAATAACGTTGTCTTTATACCAAAGCCGTGAGTATGAACACTTTATCAATGAAGTTTCTCAAGTGTTTTGTTACTCTGTTGTTCATAGATACAATTGCTGTTGCTATTATCGTATCAGAGAAATAAGCTCTGTTAGTCTTGTTCAATACGGTTTATAGCTTTTTATTTATGCATTAACAGCTGCTAGCTTGTAACACACGTCCTGTGCCTTTTGTTTCATTTGCATTAAAGCACTGCTGCAAATAGGCATGGCCTACAGTTCCCTTTCAAGTCCAACCAGTGCAGTGGCTAAAAATGTAAGATAGTTGCATATTGTGCTATGACAGTTTGCTGTTTGTGAGAGATGAATCAAGTGATTATCGCTAGGAGATAGTGCCTATGTCCTGCAGATGTGAAGGAAAGATGTGAAATGTTACTTTCAAAAATTTGAGATTATAATGAATTGTGCAGATTGAGTTCGGTTTTGATTGGTTTTTGGTCTAAGAAGTACTGTGTACTTATGAAAAGTAACTGTTAAAAGTTTGGTTAAAGAACTAATTATCAAGTTACTCACAGAACCTCATGCCACTTGTAGCCAGTAACTGTGTATCACACACATGTTACATACTTTCGAGGGAATGCTACTGTCTTTCTCAGCAGCCAATCCCCAGTCAAGTTAATGCTTGGGGCTTACCATCCGATATTTAGTTTACTTAGTTTCAAAGCAGCACATCTGCCAGTTTGCCTTCCCAAACTGTTACGTCAGAGATTACAGAAAATACACCAAGAATCAGAATCGTTTTGTTACTAGTATATTTATAATAGCAATGAAAAAACACATGTAAAAGTCACATATTATAACTCAATACAATGGAATGAGCTGAACATAACACTGCAAACTCATTTGAATGCATTGATTCTAAATATGTAGAAATTCTATTATCTTTGCAACTAGTATCTTGAACTAGTGCTGGTCGATAGTGAGTGACAAGCGCCACCATCTATCACTTTAGTTAGTACATGTCATTGCACCCATATGATGTTTGTGTTTCTGCTTTGTTATGCAGTAAATAGTTAAACAGTATTTTTAACTCAGCAGTAATGTAATTAATCATGTCTCATTTTTAGTATCACAGCTTTAATTATTTGTGTGTTTAAGTATTCTCTGAAGTTACTGGTGGAATACAGCATTTTGCACATCTCCAACGTACAAGTTAAGTTGCTGCTTGTGTTGTAATTAGATGACAGAAAATGAGAACAATGCCAGGCGATCGTCCAGACGGTAAGTTTAGTGTCTGTTCTTGTGGACTTGTTTGAGAATCATGGTTTATAGAAACTTATAATATATCGAATTATCGATTGCAACTCGTAGTATTATGGATGTTTCTGACCTTCTTTAGAATATTATTCATTGCTGTTACTGTAATATCTCAAGTTGATGGAAGATCGTTGAATGTTGCACTGCATGTGCTAGAAGACACGTGTATTGCAGTTTGTCTGTCCATCTATGGATGCTTATAATTCAGTGATCATGAACGTCTCGGTTGACTATTCACAGTGACAGTCGTAGTTTGCGGTGCAGTGGCCAGGAGCAAAACTGAAAGATGAAGGTCACTGGGTGTTACATCGTCACACTCACACTAGTTGACCATCGTTGATGACGGTTGGCAACTGCCAGATGACCTTGTCTTTCTTCTCCACTGCTCCCTGTCTTGTGACATCGCCTTCAGCTGAATGTAGCTACAACCACTCCACTCTTCTGTGTCGTCCATCCGTTGTCTTTTGGGTCTTCCTTGGTGACGTAAACCATCTACACTGCCTTCCAAGACTGTCAGTGCCAAATTTCCTGCACTTCCCCTGGTAACGTGTACGAAGTACTGTAGTTTCATCCGAGCCACCTTCCCCATTAACTCCCTTTCCAGACCAATCTCTTGTAATGTTGATATCTTACATCGTACTAGTATGAAATGCTCCATATCATGGTGACTGGACGATGTTTATGTGGTGTTCTTGCGTGTTTTTGGTGTTGACCAAGCACTGAGTGCCATCTTGTGGGAACTTGCACGTACCGATTACCCAAATGGTCATGAGGTACCGAACGCGTACTTTTTTGTACCAACATGGTTTGGTACTGAATGCATCCTAACCCATTCAATGAGGTCGCCATTTTTGATATCCATGCAGTACAGGAGCAGGAAGCTACAGAAACTACAAGCTTAGCTCCATAGATAAGTTATTTTCCAACGAAGTGTATTTTGAGTGAAAATGTGCTAATTGTGTCATTTCAGTTAGTAGACTTTTTTGTAGTTAGCTGTTTCGTGATCTGTGTTGTGATGTCTGTTCAGGAAACCGTTGAAGACAACGAGGATCTTGGCGGAGCTGGCTGAAGACACAAGCGGCACCGAGCTGTACTATACGAGTGATGGAGTGAGTGACATGCGTGACACACTTCTCAGTCAATATGAGTCGGGCAACTTGGAGCTCGGACCGAGCCCAGCATTGACAGGACTCAGTGATGATGACAGGACAATTGATGGTGACGACGCAGTCGATGATAAAGAGGCAGCTGATGTTGATGGTCCGGCTGCTGCAGGTAGAACTTGTAATTTGTGTATATGTTATCTTATGTCAGATGTTTGAGATAGAAGACATGAATCTTGTCAGTTGTCATGGTCACTGGACACAGTGGACAGCCCTTCTGGCATAGCCTACCTCGACAGGCTGAAACTCAAACAGAAGTAACCACTGCCTCATAGGCATCACAAATTTTTATTACAAAAACTTGAACTGAGACACAGTGAACAGTCACACACTGAAGCTGTTTAACAATGTGAGCTGATCACTGTTATCATGGCAGTGAATATTTTTTTGTATTTGTTTTTAGCTTTTTCTCGCATTGTTGTTGATTATAGTTGTTTAGTCATCATTGTCATGTGATTAAATGTGAGGCGACATTTGGGTGTTGGCACGAGTCAACAGTTTGGTTACTTGCTGCTACTGTCACAGAGAGATGTTGGTGCCATCCTAAACTATGGTAGGCACCAAGAAGCTGTCGAATTAAACAACAACTAATGCAGTAGATATCTGCCATTCCACAGTTGTTGACAGGCCTCTGATATATATGGAGTGTCATTAATTATCATATTACTAGTTATAGTGCTTGTGTATTTGATATGTAATTATTGATCTAGTCACTCTGAAGTCACCTCATTAATTCTGTCAGATTGTGAGCATTCTCGCTCATTACTGAGATTGTTATTACACACGTCGTTCATAATATCAACCCTGTGTCAGCCTCCAGAGCTGTAGAATAGGCCAGATCCATTTCCTGATTAGATGTCATAAAAATCACCTAAACCAGACTTTTGTTTCATTTGTTCTAGGGCTGCAGATTTTAACGATTAATTTGACGATTAATGGTTAAAAATTTTTAACGATTAAAATTTTTGATAACGATTAATCGCTGCCACCTTTTTCTTACTTATTTATTACGCATGGGTTAACCATAGAAGTATAAAAATTTATATTATACTTCTATGGGGCACAAAACGTAAACAAAACTAAGTAAACAAAATGGCGTCCGATGTAGATTGTAAACAAAATGAAGCTACATGCAGTAAAAACATAACCCTAAGGCCTAAGTACAAACACAGTCACACAAAGCATTAGATGTATTTTAATTTTATTATTTTCCGCGGCACAAGGCCCATAACACACTACAAAATTAACTAAAATTAACTATTAATTAATCGTCAATTATTACAATGTTAACTATTAAAATTTTTTTTAATCGTTAAAAGCCCTAATTTGTTCTATTTTGTGCAGCTGTTGGTAGTTATCTTGTCTGTTTGTTGAGGATTTGTGTGGTTCTTGTTTCTAGTTATGTTCATTGCTCTGTTAGTATCAGCCAAATGATCGGTTAACCCTTTAAAGCCTACTGTTGCCATATGGGTACAGCTATAAAGCATCCTGTGCCAGACCGGGTTAAGCCGTCATTTGTAATTTTTGACATGCCCGGATGTCAAAAATTACAAATGACGGCTTAACCCGGTCTGGCATACGATGTTTTATAGCTGTAGGCTACGCACAGGATGCTTTATAGCTGTACCAATATGGCAACAGTGGGCTTTAAAGGGTTGAGAAGGCTCGATGTTTTGCAGCAGTCTGGAGAGTGGCCGTTAAGATCGTCTCCAAAATGATCTATAGTGTGTCGAGCGTGATGATTGATAAGCTGTGGATGATGCATTAATTGTGAGCTGAGTGTGGTCGGTATGTATTGCAGTGGTTGTCAGCAGTAGCTCGTCTGATGACGTACGTGTTTCTACTCAGCAACAGACGTGTTCTCAACCTGTCCAGCAGCCGAAGTTACAGCCAGACGTCACTGGCATCTCAACGACTCAGCCGTTGTCACTCAATGAATACAATGTCGGTCCAGTGCTGGAGAAGCTGCTGGCAATGATGCAGTCGATGAGCATGTTACTCAGTGCGCTGAAGAACGACCTGCGGCACTCAAACATGCCGGAAGTGGTCGCCAAGAAACGCAACGTGGCCACTACGCAGCTGTGGCGTGCATTCATAGCGTATCAGAAGTCGTTCTCTGAGATTGAACAGTTTGCTAGAGAGACTCAGAGGGCCATGAGGGCACACGACGAGAGACCGCGGTCACGTGTGAGTCAAGCCGCTAGACGACCTGAGTGCTCGTCACATCCGAGTGAATCCGAAGTCATTGAGCTATCAGAGAGCGACAGTGACGATGATGTCGAATGTAAACGACCACGCTGTGATTCAGCGGAGACTGTCAAGCCGTCAGCAGAGACACCACCGCCACCCTCGCCTGCCTCTGTTGAACCTGCCCATAATACATCTGTGTCTGGTGTTAGCGCGGACCTGGCAAGTGAGCCGACACTTGTTATTTCATCGTGTGATTCGCCGTCGGCACCGTCTGCATCGGCGTCAAATGTCTCTATTGATGTATCGAGTGATACGTCAGCCTCATGTATTCGTGTTGATTGATAAAGGACTAGCAACAGCATTCAGTGCTCATCGGGGTGATGTGTCAATAATTTCTGAGTTTCGGGTGGCATGGTACATAGTCGTGGCCAAAAGTTTAGAGATGCTGTCGTTTTCAGCAACAAGTTTATGTTATAAATAATAAACGTATTATGAACAATATTACGATACAAATTAAACCTTCCAAAACAATGTGTGTTTGTGCTGATTAGAGTTAATATTTGGCATAGGCAATGGCAGCTTTTATACGATTTAGCCAGTTTTACACAGCATTTCGGGGTGATGTCTCGACACCAAGAAACCTTCAACCAGTAGATCAGATCTGGTACATTTTTTGGACACCGGTTAGCAACTAGCAGTTCCCATATGTTCTGTATGGAATGTCAGGCGAATTCCCCGGCCATTCCAGAACATAATTTTGTTGCCCTTGAATCACTCCTGCATGGCCATTGCAGTGTGGAAAGGGGCCCCGTCTTGCTAGAAGACCGTTTGTCTGTTAATAGCCATCACTCTCTAATGGCAGCTTAGCATCAAGAATTTCGATGTATTTTGTAAGGTAAGTAAATAATTTGAATAGTTGCAGAGACCTGTACACAGCCTAGCACAGGTAATGCTTTTAAAACAAAACTCGCATAAAACATCACTTTTTAGTACGTCGTCTCTAAACTTTTGGCCACGACTGCAGCATTCCTTGCTAAAGTTCTTGTGTTTCGTCATGGCTCATCAACGTAAAGTGTACGTCGATTTGTATAGCGCATACAATGTGCGATACCTCTAATGCACTCGTGAGATCACCTGTCATATGGGATCACAGTCATATGGGATCACAGTGTTACCTGCCACCCGACAAAGGTGATTCTCACACCTTTACCCCAGCATATTGCCGGTACTCATTTATCGACCCCGGAAGGATGAGAGACTGAGTTGACCTAGGTGGCTGGTTACCAAGATGGTTTACCCAGACACAGTCACCCATCCAAGTATTAACCGGGCCCAACGTAGAGTAACTATGTTGATCGAGACCAACGGGCCACCACTATAATCAATGTGTATTAAGCTTTTCTTGTAATTTTTTAAACTTTGTGGATAACAGTTTTTAGATGTATGTTGATGATACAACTCAAGTGAACATGATTTGTTTGCTGGCTGATACTGTGTTCACATTCCTTGCATGTTTGCTCCAATACACATGACCTGGTAGTCAGATAATTTCCCGGACTCGCTGGGAGGTCTTTTCAGCCAGTTGATTGTTGGGATGTAAACAAAACAAACCTACTACAACCAGTATCTCGTATGTTGCATATATCTCAGTATGGCAAGATGACCCAACATAGCCAGCTGATAATAATGTCGATGTTTATAGTGCTGTCAATGTCATCATAGCAAGCCAATGCAAGAGTTCACTCGGTTCATTCGAAGAATGCAGACTTAACACCAAGCCAACTGTCTTGGACTGTAACTTTGTAAGTCCGCCTGTAGGCTGTCACCATCTACACCCGCCGTCAACATTTATTGTTATTATTACTGCACTTATTTTACCATCCCACCAAGGGTAGAAGGCTGAGTCAAGCTAGATGGCTGGCTACATACTGAGGTGGTTTAACTGACCACAGACTGTCAACCACTAACCAGGCCCGACATACAGCAACTACGTTGATCAAAACCAACGCTTTACCAGCCGTGCCGCCACCTTGAATTGTATCAGTCAATTGCACTGCACTGCCAACCCAAGTGACAAGGAGAGCCCCATTGACCGTTGTTTCGTTTTGTATGTCGACTTTGTGGGCTGCTACGTTGTGCTGTACTGCTGTGTTATACCATTGTGCAGCGATCACTTCTGAAAGTTTTGTTGTTTATACACGGGCTTCATTTTGTGGTCAAGGCTCAATGTATCATTCACAAACAGGTTAGGCCTACTGTGGTGAATTTTGACAAAAGCAGTTCTCATTATAAGCCTTCTAGCTATGAACACTGTGACTTTAGTTTCACAATGACGAAGTGTACTTATGACTCGACAACTGCTTGAAACAGCGTTTACTCAGCTGTATATACACTCATCGACATAAGAAAATATAACACGACAAATGTAAACGAGTTACGTTAGAGTTACGGCATATAATTTTGCAGAATGCGTCTCGATATGTTGTGTAACGTATGTAGTTACTATTCGCACACAATCAATTTAGTCTTTTGTTGGTAGCAGAACTTTGTGTCACACCATACACAAGATACTGCAGTGCAGTACATATTGATCATATAAAGTTAAGGTTAAAGCCAGTTAAGTTCTTCATCGCAAGCCATCTCAGAACTACATCAGATCAGGTGTCACACAATTTTACTTGCAGCCCGACATAAGCGAGCACACCCCGCTTTAACCTCAGACAGTAAGGCTGCTACGCGATTTACCTACCCATGAGGGATGGAAGGCTGAGTTGACCTAGGTGCCCTGATTACGCCCTGGCCGGGAATCGAATTCAAGACTGCTTGATCGAAAGTCTGACGCTCTGGCTGTACCACCAAGACAATACTAAGTTGAAACAGTGTGTGACACATATAAGGCGGACGTAAACTAGCGGCAGACGGGTAGTATTTTTAGCCGACCGTACTAACCGGTCGCGCTATTGGTACGGTGTTGCGTCCGTCGTCGTCTGTCTGTGAGGTTTTTAATGTATTGTGGCTAAACGGTGTGTCCTAGAGCAAAAGTTACCATTGGCAGCCTATAGGAAGTCGTATATGAGAAATCGATTGGTACCAAAATGAATGACCTTGACCTTTGTTTAGAGGTCATGTCAACCATTGCGTTATGTTGAATATCTCGGAAACCATTAGAGATAGAGACTTGGTTCCAAAGTACCACCAATAGGATATGGCATATGGGGTATCAAATGGTCACGTGACGTGACCAAGTGACGTGACCAATAACGTCGCGTGACCCCCAAAGATGCTGTGAGGCAGTACGGTCGGCTATCCTAGCGACAGCTTGGCTTCTTGTATGAAATAAGAATCCGGCAGAGAAAGTGAATAACTCAGAATGTAGCGGCGTGAACTATGATAAACGAAGCGAAGTAGAGAACGTGAGCGATGTAAGCTGCAGTTCGAACTGCCGTGTTGTCACTGTTGGTTCGGTGACGGTCGGTCAAGTCGCGGTCTGAGATGTATTTGTCGTTAAAGATCTGTTGGTCGGACGACAGTGGATCGTAGTTGGGTGCTACTGTGTCGCCGTCACCAGGTGAGTGTAGTGTTTTGTCACCTGCCTCTGATGAGACCGCTTGTTCGACTGGAGGTAGCTGATCGCATGGACGCTCTACCACGTCTGACAACCGTTATACACGTGTCATTGCAGTGTTGTAGTCGAATATAAAACAATATTGCTGAAGTTTTCATGGAAACTAAACTGTTGTCTTTCTTTGCCAGTGATGTCAGTTCTTTTTAACTGACGCTAACAATCCTACTCTTCAGTCGTTACCTGATGTTGTACCGTTGTATGGTGACATAAAGGTCAGTACGACAGGAACAGCGATAGCAAAAACTACAGTAATAATGCAATACAACACGTTAGCAGTAAGTGCAATATGGCACTGTGAATGCTGTGTCGACTTTGACATCATACTCGTGACGTCGCAATCTTCAGTCACGCGACGTCATCAACGCGCCATAGGCACTTTCATATGGGCTCCCTATTGGACACGAACCCCCTAAATCGCTTAGTTTCCTAGATATTTAGCATCAAAGTTGCGGACAAACCAACAGACAGACACGTGCACTGACAATAAGGGTCGCTTAAAGCTGGCAGCGCGCGAGCTACGTTTATTTCGCCACGAAGGTAGTACAAACTGTAAAAATGAAAGAATAACAGATGTCTGTCATAGACACAAAGCTAAGCCAATTATGTGAACTGAGCTGGAATGCTGATAGGCTTAGATGGTCAGCTTAATTTGGTTTACCGCACGTAACTAGAAAGTTAAAATATAAAGAAACAAAACAAAACAAAAGCCAGTAAGCAGTAAAAAGTCCGAACCCATGCAGTTGCGTAAAGGTAGTCTTGGGAAATGGGGATTGGGGAGCCAGCAGACTGGAGGAAAGATTTGTGTAACAAAGGGAAAGTAAGTAAAACGTGGATTTATATAGAGCATCATTGTAGAACCGCTAGCGGCTAATGCACTGCCTGCAGTGAAAGACTGGTCATGATGGATGATGAGAGTGAAGATACAAGCCAAGATGAAGTGATGTACAAGATGAGGTGAATCGGGAGAACAGTGAACAGCGGTGAGGTTGACGGAATGAAGGAGGAACTAGAAGTAAGCCACACAAACCGCTCTCTGTGGTCAGTGCGATAAAAGACGCCGGAGCGAGGTGCGTCTCGGCGACGTTGTGGGGCGAGACACATTGTGAAGTGGACAACAGGTAAACTTGATGCCACGGCGAGTACGACAGACGTTCAGGGTAGGTCTTGATCACCTGCGTTCGCAACATCGTTGTATTCGTTACATTACGTTAAGTTATAACAGTTATGCAAACACGAAAGGATGACGACTGGCGTGATTATAAGTCATACTCTTGTGATTTCTCTTGTTATAGATCTTTGTGCTAAGAGGCTAAGAGCTCCTTTATAGGCATAACTTAGGCTTAAACTATACACTACAGTATAC
>Ga0056114_1001740_pt1 | contig 10341 bp, 7 predicted proteins | sample WorMetHERISLAND1_FD_77005 | JGI IMG/M metagenome (GOLD analysis project Ga0056114, IMG submission 77005) | Marine gutless worms symbiont microbial communities from Max Planck institute for Marine Microbiology, Germany - Olavius loisae HERON... ... | reverse complement strand
GTTTGATGCCCTCGCTCAGGGAACCCCTTAGAATTTCTGGATAAAACTTACCCGCAAAAACTAGAGGGATGGGACTACCGTATGGTGAAAATTTCATAATCCTAACTTCAACCGTTTGTCTATGATACACCCGTCTGACAGACAGACGGACGGGCGATAGCATATACGTGCTATAGCATGCTGTCGCGCGTAAAAAAACGTAAAGTGGTGTCGTTTAATTTGGACCACTGACTCATATCCAAACCAAATATACTAGACATAGTATATTTGTCCAAACCATACTATCAGTCACTCACTATCAGTAGGTTCTAACGACTCGTTGTCGTTGCATTATACGATTGTGTTCCATCATAAATGTCACAGTTGGCTATAGGCCCCTACGTCGTAAGTCGAGCTGATCGTGGCTGTGTCTGGTTGTGGTCGTAGACGTGGTGACTCGTCTGACTCGGAGCAGCAGGCTGTTGGTCACGGCAGACCGACGCCAGTACCTCCGTCGTCGACGTGGTCGACGGACAGACGTCATCTCATGACAGCACGGACGACCTGCTCCACCTTGGTCGTCACCACGGCCAGCTCATCGTGTCCGCGACAGTCAGCCGCTGTCGGCCGTCGACAGTGCGTTCGCGACGAGTCGATCGACTCGTTCCGGTCGGCAGGTGGTTGGTGCGACACACGGTCTGTTCTATCACCGCCGCTGACGACTCACAGTTCCATCGCACCTGCACCCTATCTACACAGCATCCACCGACTGTATCGCCGCCCTACATCCAACCGACTGGCTCCAAGGCTTACTCCGGAGACATGTGTATAACCCGTGCATCACCAACGTCCAATACGTCGTGGTGATAAGCTCGACAAGCAGTCCACGCTAACCAAGCGACATACGAGCTTCTTTATTCTGAAACAGTGGCGTTTCCAGGATTTCAGCTGATATAAATACAGCTAAGCCCAAATTTTCATTTGAACAAAATCATCATCATCCATTCCAATCCCTCCAATTTATAATTATAGGCCTAGTGCAGAAAATGAACTGTTGCCTATCTATGAACAATTTTAAAACTTAAACGTTTAGTTTAAAGTTTAAAGTTGTGAACGACTTTATAGAGACAATTATATACCAACCGACTTTTTAACCACCATATACATCTACATTGTGTCAAAAAATGACCCAGCTTTGAAACGGTATACCTCGAAATTATATGGATTGATTCGGATGATATTTGGCAGAAATATTCAAAAGACTCTAGAATAGAGTTTGCATGTTTTTGAGACAGTGTGTAGCGACAGAGATGTGTTACATGTTGTATTTTCCATCACAGTGAGTTTCATCACAGTATATTAAGCGCGCGTAGTGGTTTCATGCTTAATCGTATTTTATACACCACACCATGTCTCGAAAAATAAGCAAAATTATTTATGTCATAACTTTGCCAAATTTACCAATTTACACCAACTCTGATAATTTATGGCACAAAGATGGCAAACAATCTAAAATTATATGAGGTGCGCTCATTTTCCACCTCAACTAACTCACGTCAACGCATTACTGCGTTAAACGCTTATGTTATTGTCACACAACGCGGTAATTAATACTAATATTCTACTCTGAAATAGCAGACAAAGCGCATTTTCGTTACCATTCGATTTTTAGGCAATTCGTGCATATTTGTAGGAGAAATTTTACCGCTCCACAAGACGTGGAGCGGTAAAAAGAACTCAAAACACGTCTGATCGATGACTGAGCGCAGTTTGACCAGTCGATCGTTGATGCCGCTATCAGCCAGTGGCGTCGCCAGCGCGTGTGTCCGTGTAGGGCCTACGCGCGGAACACTTCAAGTGTAACTACTGACAATTTTGAACCGAACAGTTCCAAAAAAACTTTTAATTATGCTAAATAAACCACATTTTAGTTTATTGTGTACTAACTAAGTCGTGACAGTGTACTGCAGACTAATAATTACAGCGTTATGTAACATTTGGAACATGGGCGTTTAACACGGTAGTGCGTTGACTTGAGTTAGGTGAGGTGGAAAATGAGTGCACCTCATATAATGTCAGACTGCTTGCCATCTTTTCGCCAAAAATTATCGGAGTTGGTCGAAATTTGACGAAGTTATGACAAAAATAATTTTGCTTATTTTTTGAGACACGGTGTAGATAAATTTCTGCATTAGACGAACACGCAAATACGTGCATTCACTGTATACTGTTAAGATGATGATGTTATATATTTCGACGTGTTTCCTCTGTATGCCTTGCCGTGCCGTGTGCTTTAATGGGGTGCTTCCTATTTCTTTTGAATTGAATCAGCGAATCTATTCCACTGTATTCATATACGGTCACCAGCATCAACGACACGCGACCACACAGCCCTGAACACAATACAAAATACAACTTTTGCGCAGAAAAAGTTTTGTTATCATTACAGTCTTGTAAACTCGGATTAATGCACTTACGGTTTCCATTCTGCACTGCAACAATTTTTCAATTTATCACTAAAACTAAACGGAAATAAATTGGAGCGGTATCGCGTTGAAGTCAGTAGTTGTCGCCGACTTGTCGGCCGTGTAATGATGGCAGGATAACAAGTGCGGACTGCGGTTAACCCTTTAACGCCCACTGTTGCCATATGGGTACAGCTGTAAAACATCCTGTGCCAGACCGGGTTAAGCCGTCATTTGTGATTTTTGACATCCGGGCACTCTGACGCTCAGTCCTGAGCGTCAGAGTGCCCGGATGTCAGAAATTACAAATGACGGTCTGGCACAGGATACTTTATAGCTGTACCCATATGGCAACAGTGGGCGTTAAAGGGTTATTGTTACTGCCAAGTCGGCAGCGGACAGCCAATTAACTTAATAACAGTACAGCCACATGCCAGTGCTTTGTCCGGCGTGACACCGCTCCATACAGAATCACATAATTGTTATCTGATTTATCGACCATGCGATTATTTCAATTCCAGAGTACACATGCTTGCAACGCATTGTTTTAACCTAAATAAAAGTCAAACCTTGAAACTGTTACGTAAACTTTTATTCACTTCGTCTTCAGCAGAAGTTTAACGTCCCACGTAACACACTGTAAGTCATTTCGGAGATGATCAGCACAAGTATCATGCATCTAACCCTTTGACGCCTACTTACCGATGATGCCCGCTCAGGGCTAGGCGTCAGAGTGCCCACAGCCCAGATGTCAAAAATTTCAAATGACGGCTTAATCCGGTCTGGCACAGGATGCTTTATAGCTGCACCTATATGGCAACAGTGGGCGTCAAGGGGCTAATAATTTCTAAGACATTTTTGCAACGTACGCGCACACTGATAAAGAACCGCAGACATCACGTGACCTTCTCCGACTCCCGTGTCGTCAAAAGTTCGGCTCATGGTCACGTGACTATAGAGCATTGCAGTCGTTGAGACTCGCTGAGCGCCTGCGCAGTGAGCACGTGACTCCTTCGAATATCGGCTCGAACCTATCAGTCGCAGTCGTTTCCGGTCCGGCAGCCTTCGCCGCCGCCTGCAGTCGGCGCAAAGCCAAGGCCGACGGTTTGCACTTCCGGTTTCGACGGCGAATCGCCTCGTCGAGGGCCTCGTTGGTGCACGTCGTAGCCGCCGGTCTAGCGTTCAGTCTGCCTGGCGGACCGTGGCGCGATGTCGGCGACACAGTGTCCGTCTGACGACGATGTCGACAGTCATCGCTCGCGCTGACCGGTGCGACCCAGCGGACTGGATCGCTGTACGCCGCCCGTCGCCGACTGTCGGCCTGGTAGCATGGCGGCGGTGGAGACATTCTCAGTAGATAGGCGTCCGCGAGGTGGAGCGGTGCTGGAGGTGCGCCAGACGACGTCCCGTGCCGCGCTCGACGCTGATCCAGACATGATGACAACCCGTCGACGTTCAACCGCGACGTATTCTCTGTTCTGTGGTCGTATCTGTCGTCCGGCTGCTGTATGACGCTCTCAAACAAGTCTGGACTCTTTGCCGAACAACCGCCAGTGGCGTTCTCGTCAAAATGTTCTTCTTCGTGAACCACCTCGACACTCTCTCTGCAAGAATCACTGGCATGTTCCTCCTCTGCGGTACCGTCGCCGTTAGATGGTCCGGGGCACTGTTCAATGTCTGACTCCGCTTGTGGATCGGGCACTGTCCTCTGACTGCACGAAGTCGCCACATTCTCAACGTTGACGTACACTACTTCCGGTTTGATCACTTCCGGTCCGTCTAAGTGATGGCAGTGAATCGACGTCGCGTGAAGGTCGACGACAGACGGGGCTTGCACGACGTACGACCTCGCGTCTCGCTGTTGACCGATCTCTGTCGGACCCTGCCAGTCGTCGTCGGCGTCCTCGAAGGAACGAACCTGCCGCAGTTCGACGAACCTCATGATGCGGTCGCCGACGTCTGACGTCCCCGACACGTGCTGTGTACGTCTTGCTGGCTCCGTGACACCGCCGTGTCTCAGCTGGAGTACGTCGAGCACCTCCTGGTTGTCGTAGACTGCGCCGCTGTCCGTCAACCTCACCGGAACGCTGTACTGCGTCTCGGACGTCTCGTCTGCTCGCCAGAGTCTCACGTTGCCGTACGACAGCGGCAGCGGCGTCGGAACCACGTCGTAGCTGTGACCGCTGCGCGTCTTGACGTCTGTTCAACGACCACAACAACACATCAGCGTGTATACACGGTGATAACTGCTGTCGACTCGGCGGGACGCATACGAATATCTCACGAACAAAAAAAGCATTTTGTACTGCTGATATTTTTTGAAAGGGACATAGAGATAGCATTTTTACCTCCAATAACTACCCAGAAACGTGTTTTGTATAATCCTAATCTTCATCATGATTACCATATCCGAAAATTTAACCAGTTCTCTCATAATAAAATATTAACTACAAAGGTCTGACACTAGATGGCTGGCAAAAGGCATATCACCGACAACTGCAGCCCTACTAACCCGATGACCCCGCCCCTCGGATGGGAGATGGTTGACGCCATTCCATCGCCTCCCTGTAATCAGTCACCTGCCAAATGTCGCAGAACTCGGTCAAACATCAGAAGCACAGATACTGCGAGTGTGAAAAAGATTGGGCTTTAATGACATCACCCCATCGGATGGGGGTGAGATGGGGACGACCTTCTGTGGCCCGGCACCTTAAAGAGTTGGGTTTTAATCTCTAAAAACTTTAACATGGCCCTCGCATGTTCCATTTGGCTGTTCTGCTTCAGCGTTACTCATGGTCGGATTGTCACTAAAGATCTGCCCTTTGGAGAATCTCTTCCTAGGGGAAGGGTGCTCAAAAGTTGGTAAGTTTTAGAAAAATATCTGGCAGCTGGCCAAGTTTTATTGAAATCCACCCAGCACTTATTGCGTTATCCTGCATGCACACAGACAAACAGACCAAAAATAACCCTTTACAACAAATCTGTCGGGGACAAATACTATACTAGCAGGAACGGTCTTGTGGGGACTATAGGCTCGCTAACAATGATAACTTTCTGACAGCCGTCGCCAAGAGTAACGTCTCATATACTCCGGAACTTAAGCGTCGTTTCAAACTGCAGCGGTACGCGATGATGAAACCGAACGCAACAAGAAGCCAAGCTGTCGCTAGGATAGCCGACCGTACTGCCTCCCTCATAGCAAAATAGTAATTAGCGATTTTTTGTTGCTAAACAAATAGCATCTCCAGCTGTTTTCGAGATACTTGGTTCTAAGTGTATTGGGGTCACGAGTTTGACCTTTCGGGGTCACGTAAAGTCATCGGTCACATGACCATTCGACTCGCCATAGGCTATTTCCTATTGGTGGTCCTTTGGAACCAAGCCTCTATCTCTAACGGTTTCCGAGATATTCATTGGCGAATGTGACGCAATGGTTGACATGACCTTAAATGACCTCTAAACAAAGATTAAGTTCATTCATTTTGGTACCAATGATTCATCATATACGACTTCCTATAGGCTGTCAATAGTAACTTTGCTCTAGGACGCATCGTTTAGCCACAATACATACGTTACAGACAGACGACCGACGGACGCAACATTGTAGCTCGGTCGGCTAATGAGTGGAGGTTGCAACATACACGTTGGCGTAGTTAGTGGACCGCCTTGCATCAAAGGTCGTCCACACTGTCGCCCAGCCGTCGACCTTGCCTGTCCGCCGAAACAGCCGCAATAACGGTGTGGATGATCCATGTCAACCTCGTTGGAGTTGTAGTAGACGTCAGCGTGGTCGCCGTCTCGCCACATCGCCGTCGTCGGCTGTCGATAGAGACCACCATGATCGTCGGCCGGTGCGCCCTGCTGGTAGGACAAGTCGGAGCAGGCGAGGCAGGCACAGCGGGGTCGACTGTACAGCGCCGCTGACGGCACCTTGTAGTGTTCCTATCACACACACATCACATACACACTTCTCACACTTGTCGACTGACAAGCTCTGTTACTAGTTCACTTCGTCTATTCCGTGAACTTAGGTAACAGTAAAGTAAGTAATCAATCAACCAAACAATTTTTAGGTGGCCTAAGTACCGAAACTATTGATAGGTCCACCGGAGACAGTCATTTGATTTCCAGCAAGTAGTCAGGAAAAGACTTCCGATACAGGTGTCTTGAGGAGGCGACGAAATGTGGTATGTGATTCTGCTGATGTCACGTCTTCCGGGAGGTCATTCCATGTCTGCGGGCCGGCGACCGGGAAAGCTCGGCTATCAACAGTCTGCTGGTACTGGTAGGCACTACCAGGCGATTGGTGCCGACATTACGCTGCGATCGTCGACTGGGTAGGTCGGCGACACGTGAGAAACGGCCGAGGTACCCCTGGCGTAAGTCCGTGGACGACTTTGTAATGTCAAGACGGCGATCTTGAACTCGATTCTCTGAGGGACGCGCAGCCAACGGAGGCAGGCCAGCGCGTCGGAGATGTGGTCGGATCGCCGCAGGTGATAGGTCAACCGCGTAGCCGCGTTCAGCACTGACTGGAGTCATCGGACCAAGTAGACCGGAAGGCCAGCCAGGACACTGTTGCCATAGTCTAAACGAGTTAGCACAAGGCTGACCACCAGTGTCTGGTGAGCGACTGAGTAAGAGCATTCCTATAGCGAACAAAGATCAGAGTTACTCATTGTTGCTACTTTAACTGACGGAAAAGCCCGGATATATATAAATGTATGCCTTTTAAACTTTTCCCAGTTTGTTCTGCATCAAAAACAAGACTTAGCCTATTGGGAACGTATGAAATGAAAACGCAAAAACTGATATTATGCCCTACGTGTTCTAGCCTATAACGCTGAAGTATATGAACTATGCAATAGGCTGACTGGGGATAAATGGTGACTTACTGTAAACACAGTAACCAACCATAATGGACTCTATCACACATCACACTAGGGGCCAAATCCAAAACAGCAACGGACCGTTTCTGAATATAGGCCTACTCTCGTTTCCCTTGCAGCTATGTCGAAATGGCAGTAAGTAACTATCCATCCGGATACTTACGAAGTTGTCGACTATGGAAGCAGGTAGCGTGGCCGCTCGTCGCTCGTTACAACAGCTTGGTGTCGGCGGTACAGCGTCCAGTAGACAGTTGGTGTTGGGTCGTCGCCGTTCAGTCAGCGACGGGTCCCACGTCTGTTGTCTGGTCCACGTCGGTGGTCCCAGGTGTCCGCGTCTGTGTCGTGCTGCCGACGGCAGGACGTAGTAGACGTCGAATGTCTCGAGGTCGGCGCGTGCAGCGACTGGATCGGCGTTGACGCCATAGGACAGCTGTTGTAGTGACGGGGGAAGACCCCCTCCTCCCTGAGCAGCTCGACGACTGGTCGTGACGTCACGAGATGACGTCACAGCCGCGTCATTCGAGTCACTGTCGTCGTCGCTCCAGCTGGATGACGACACCCTCGACTTCTTCCCTGCCACAAATCGACTATTGTATACGAACACAGTTGAACATCCCGACTGACTGGGTTTACGAAATCTGTTTGAAACAACGACAGATTTATAGCCAATGAAAATAACGTCAAATGGACAGGTAGGCATATGGACATCTAGAAGTAAGCAATGCACAGTCCGAGATTCACTCTTTTCTCTTTTTTGGCGCTGCATTTCCGCACATGCACGTAGACCACACAGACCGCAGCTGTCGGCAATTAGTTTACCGTAGGCTGTAAGTTATAACTGGTATGGTCTCGGTGTCTCTTTTCGTCCTCATAAAATAAAATACGGTATAGAGGCTGGCAGACATTCGTTGTCGAAGGATGGTAATCTCGGTTAGCTACTGCATGCATGCAAGTGACGTGCGTGTACTGGCAGCTGTCATCTTGGGTCATCTAGCATTAAAAGCATGCCATCTGATAAGAACCGAAGACCATGCATGAGCGTGGAAGAATGCCCACACCTAAACTGGTAAAAACTATACTATACTCATCGAGGTGGTGAAGGTGAATATAGGATGAATAAAGGTTTTGTGGGAAAAATCTAACGTTATTATACTGTTGAACTTGAAGTATACTGTACACCGTCCATTACCAATAGATTTGTTACAGATTCAGCTTTTCAAACACATTTTACAGCATGTTCAAATATGCTGGTTCTGGCACAAATGGATGGCATCGCCTGTGTCTCTAAGTATACACATTTGAATTAGGTGTCTATACCTTGACCAACTGATCTTATTTAAATCTATCTGCATCGTCTATATGTGCAGTGGAGTACTGTTTTTGGTAATATGCTTGACAGGCAGGTGGGATAGACACTACTGGACAGGAAATTAAAGTAAATATTTGAAGACATTTACTTCTATACGTGCGGTTGTATTATTTCCACTTTCCAGAATAGTTTTGAACGAATTGCATGCTTCTTTATCCAGTTGGAATCGAACAAAACCAGTCATACCTTGCTGCTTTTAACTGACTTGATTCTACACAAGTTATATCAAAAAGACTTTTATCTATTTCGTACAACACGACTAAGATCTGTTGCAAAGTTTAGAAGTGATTTTTTACCGTGGTGTCGATGTGGAATGAAATGTGCTAGCCACGTCATGCATCCCACGGACGACTCCAGCTTATGACGTCGGTTGTTGTAGCTTTCAGACTTTCCAGACATTGTGCGACCCTCTCTGTATAGCTGCAGCAAATTCTCGTCAGCGATCCATGGATCAAATGTGCCGAGAACAAAAAGTGAAAAATTGACGTAAGCTGACGCAGAATTCTGTACTGCGTAAATGTTGACTACGTATTGGGCGCCAACACTGCTGTATTAAATGAATAAAAAAAACCACTGCACTAACACAGTCCTATGTTGAAACTGTAGCAATCTGTAATGATATGCTCCACAAATTACGACGACACAGCACCGACGATTCACTCCGGCACTCCGGCAGACTCGTCGGAACGTTTAGGTTAGCCGAGTACACTCACTACACTGTGGGAAGGATGTGTCATGCCACCACGCCAGGGTACTGATGCTGCATCAGCCGCCCATCATCGGCGAACAGGCTCCGAGTTGCAGCAGCTGCTTGTTGAACGGATGTCGCTTCCTGCCAGATGTCTCTTCAAATCATCTTTTTTTCGCAAACATCAACTGTACGCGCGCCTCACACAGTGACGTCACTGACTCCATCGGCATCTAGTGACCTCATTGGTCAGTCACTGACACGCACAGACTGGTGTACTGTAGGCGTAGGCCTACTCGTATACGTCACGTGGCCTATACCGCTTCATTTTTAGCGCGAGAGAGTAGGTTCTGGTAAAAACCTTGAGGTAAATACCCAAAGGTAAATACATACCCTTGGTATTTGCTAGTTTTAACTTTTGGTCAAATTTTTCAGGTAAATACCAGGTAAATACCCGAAGTGTATTTACTTGAAGGTTTTTACGTTCTCCCTACTCGAAAATCTGCGAAATCTCAGGAAATTTTGAGAAAATTCGAACCAAAATGGGTAATAATCCTGGTGGTAAAAAGGTAAATACCCCCAAAGGTGAATACCTGGGTAAATACCTTTTTACTTTCGGCATTAGGTTTTTACCAGAACCGCCCACGACCGCGAGACAGCGTTATTTGAGTTAAACGTCTATAGTAGGGTTCAAGTAAAACCCCAATGCCAAAAGTAAAAAGGTATTTACCTTTAATGAGCCTGGGTATTTACGTAAAGTAAAGTAAAGTAAAGTAGGCCATTTATATCGCGGCTCTTTGCGATCAGATCGCTGCAGAGCCGCTCTACAATAGAGGTAAATTATTATTATTATTATTATTAAGTGTACATTTATATAGCGCACTATCATTACAAATCCCTAATGCGCTCCATGCGCTGTGTCAGTACCTAGCAAACAGAACACATTTAAGC
>Ga0056114_1001739_pt1 | contig 10341 bp, 3 predicted proteins | sample WorMetHERISLAND1_FD_77005 | JGI IMG/M metagenome (GOLD analysis project Ga0056114, IMG submission 77005) | Marine gutless worms symbiont microbial communities from Max Planck institute for Marine Microbiology, Germany - Olavius loisae HERON... ... | reverse complement strand
GCCCGTTTACTCCCCAGCTTTCGCTGGTACTCATTAACCGACCCCGGAGGGATGGCACGCTGAGTTGGCGTTGGTACACAGCAGCCACGGGCGGGAGTCGAACCCGCGACCTCGCGATCGCAATGTCCGGCACCGTACCACTCGACCACCAAGCAACTATAAAACTTGTGAAATGTCAAGCGTCACCCAACATCTCATACTCTGGCCGGTGCCGCTTCTGTCCTTTGGCTGTAACCATAGGCAGAGCTAGAGTTAACAAGAAAGCTGTGCTATCGCAGAGATGACCGCGCGATGCGCGCTATAAAAGTGGATCGAATGAGTCGTTGCGGAGATATGGCCATTCGAAATTATCCAGATAGTCTGCTGTGAGGCAGTACGGTCGACTATCCTAGCTACAGCTTGGCTTGTTGTATTATTTGGACATCCAACTGTGGGCCAAATTTTGCAAAATAGTCGGTATTTTGCAAACTAATTCAGTAAACCAGGGGACGGTGCTTTTTCGTAGAAGTTTAGCCGTGCATCAGCATCAGCAGTCAACCCTTACACGTGAGCTCGTAATATACGTGTTGCGCTATTTCATTACATTTGTTGCATCGACGAGATAGATTGAATTTGGTTACTGACAGGACTAGGAGGAGCCCGACCATATCCAAAGGTGTGGGCCTTGTAAAACAATTTTTCACACCCGCGATCTCCACGCCCAAACGGTGTCCGAACCGAACACAGCCAGGAGAATGTCGATACAGTATTCGTCCCCAATCTGGGAAGGCAGAGCAGAGTTGAGCGGCCGTTGTGCTGAGGCTTTTCTAGTTTTGACATTAAAACGATTAATATAATGCATTAAATACCACACTAGGTGCTGGTGAAGTCAAGTGTTGCGAGTTATGACACTTGTTAGTACAATAATATGTCAAGACGGGGGAGGGTTTCGGGGTCCAATCCAGTCCAGTCCAAAAGCGGTTGCATGCCTCAGTGTCTAAAATTCATCACATCCGAGATTTCCACGCCAAAACCGTTCAAGCTAGAACTACAACGTTTGACAAGGTGAGCCATAATGGCTCGTCATAGCGGTGTACCGTTATATACAGCCAGCAATACGTACAACGACTGGTATAGCGAGTTGCGTTTAGTACAGCGAGAAGTTGAGTGGGTCTACTCACCGAATGCCTCTGTGCTATCAGTGTTCGGAGATCACGGCACAACTAACATTTTAACGTAAATGTATCGGTGCTGAACAATGTACAAAATTGTCCTATAAACATCAGCATCTAGGGACTTGGTCAGGTTGGTCCATCCATGGCTCCGCCCTAGACCCGCTTGTGAAAGTTTTCGATTTGTCTCGGCCGGCTTTTTCCAGTCAATGTCCTACAACGTTCACGTTGTTAAGCCCCGCCCACGCAGTGGAAGAGGACTATTGATGCTGCTGTCCCTCTGTCTGTCTGTCTGTCTGTCTGTCTGTCACCAGCACAGATCTAGCGACGCCTAGCGATATCAGTAGACACTCTAACTATGGCGGCTACAGTCCATGTGCAAGACTGTTAGGAGTGAGGGGGCAAATTTTTGACGCTGCTGCAGCGGCCCAGTGAATATACTGAATAAGCAACGAAATACACGCGAAAATGCATGAAATAAATTTTAAAGTTCATAAACCAACTGAACAAGTTGCTTTCTCTACCAGTTGTTAAAATATGAAAAAAAACTTAGTCGCATACGGGAGTTGAACTCGTGTCCGTGAATTATGTGCCAATCAATCACTGTATCAACTGAGCCACAAGTACCAACGGCAGGAGTCGTTTTCAGGCCCAATATATACCATATTATATACTACACCTGCATCACATGTACATATCACACCATGCTATGGGCCGCTGCGAGCGGGGGGCTGTTGTGTCCACCAGGGCTGACATTAGTCGCAATGAAAGTCTCAGTCACTTCACCACACAATAACGTCTGTTATTTTTCACTCTTTATTCACTTGTTCTCAATTTCATCAGTTTCATTTTAGACGTACATACTACTCATATATACATACCTCTAAAATCACGAAATTAATGCACTAACAATAAAGTAACATGTACATGATTTGCATGCATAATAACTAAAGATTAACATAGTTGCTAAGCAATATAGGGTCTCAAAAGCCGCGACATTAACACAGAAGATGGAAGATTGGTGTTTTCTACAGAGAAGGCACATCCTACAGGCTACACTCGACCACTACCAGTACAAATCAATTCTGCATAGCATAGTCAATTGGAATGTAGGCATAATGTAGGTAGCATCCCATAGCAGCGCACTAATTATAGGCTGGCTACAAGCACAGCTGGCGTATTATCCAGTGCTAAAACAGACGGATAAGGTTGACGACTTTACAATGCAAGCTGCATAGACACGAATTGTAGTTGCAGGAGAGAGCGATGACGGATTACATACAGTGCAGTCAGTAATGCATACTGGAAGGCAACAGTTCGACTTACTTCACAGTGTCAACTGATAAAGTCTGTTGTAACATCTGTGTACAATGATCACTAAAATGTGCATTGAGTGTCGTGTACGCGTGAATAAACCAGCGCAAACTGAATGTGTGAATCATGGAACATGACGAGTTTGAACTATAGGTCTAGGCACGTTACGACTGCGACCCGTCGCCGAATACGATTATATTCTCTGCATTTCGAAAGTTGGTAATAACGTTTTGATACTAAATACTCATTTGAAATGTTAACCATGCGTACAGAAAATGACCATCTGAGAAAGATAAGCTAGGCAACAGTAAAATGTATGACGCGTTTTGTAACTGAAACGCAGCACCGTCATTTTGCATACACCAAACTCAAAGGCACATTTTGGTGCAGCTATAACTTGTAGAAGTACAGTTCGATTGTACGCAGTCTGCAGAGATGTAGAAATGAAACAAGAAAGCCAGCTATCGCTAACACATCGCGCTTCCGTTGGTGCACGTGACTTTGAACGACTTTGTGTCGAATGTAATTAAATAAACTGGACGCATAGAACTTGATCGTCTTAAAACAGTTTAGTAGGCGAGAGATGTGGCATATTTCTACAGCCTGGTCACTGACAGTGACAGGTTTAAATAGCCGACATGAACGTCAAGGTCATTGAAGGTCACCCCGTGGCTCGAGAGAGAACATGGATTGTGCAGTGTTTTACGTCCCCGCCAACATAGTATAGGTTATATGGGAGAGAGAACGTGTAAGTTCCTATTAAAGTTTAATACGATTCTATATTGTATTCATCAGTGAATCCGACTGCGCTATGAAAACCGACGAGAATCAAATGAGAAAGTTAATGATGTTTTCGTGATTTTAGCACTTGTTTGTAATTAGGAGCTACGTGACCTTGTACGACTCTGACATGTTGTGAATGTAACGAAACATTGTACGAGATACAATTTATGACGGACATTACTGCCGATCGTTCTAGAATAATTAATTACTCGACATAAACATTATATTTATAGTTTAGGCAATCGACAGATGTAAAATAGGGGAATTGACATGCAGAGGTCACCAAAGGTCATCGTTGACAGGCGGTTCGACAGAGGACAAACCATTTTGAGATAGTGGACCTTGAGATAGTGGCGGAAAGCGTGGGTTGTTCATAGCTCGTCTGCGTACTAGAATTGTGTGGCTATCTGACAGTAAAAAATTCAACGATATGTTTAATCGTTTTGACACAATACCGGAGTGTCACGGACGGATGGACGGACGGAATTGCCATGTTGATATCGCACGTTGTATTCATGAGTGAATCCGACTGCGCTATGAAAACCGACGACGAGAATCAAATGAGAAAGTTAATGATGGGCGCAACACAAGCAAAATCGCGATAATAACTGAATAGAAACTAAACTCGTTCATTGCAGACGTTCGTTGTCGCTATACATTCAGGGCCTATCTACAAATATGCGATAATGTCGAGTTTTAGCGGACCTATGGCCTACACGACGATGTATAAACACTCAAATATAGGCATAGATTACAAGCTTGGACGGAATGACTCATCAACAGAATACAACGGAGTTCCACCATCGTGTGGAAAGCACAATAATCAACGTTACGATTAAACTAAGTAGAACGCTGTGTATTAGTAACAACGGCTAGGCAGGCTATCGGCTAAGCAACAGCATTTCATGTCAGCACTCAGCTCACACACCTCTCTGGATCAGTGTCCAGCTGCTCTTTAGTTTGTACGTCATGCACATCGACTCTTTGCTGCCACTTTTGTATTTAACAGTCGATCTGATACCAGGCCAAGACTTGACTATTGTTTACAGTGTGTTGGTGAGTCAACAAAGATGCCACTTAACTTTTTGTTCATAACTTTGTCAATAGTTGGCCGATTTTTCAAAACCCTTTCACTGTTGGACACAGCAAAACAGGCATATTTTTGACTCACAGTGTACTGTGGCTTCATCTCACTCAGCAGCGTCAGTTTTAGTACGCTGCTAGATGAATATGTTACGCGCAATCGACGGGTTTACGCTATGATCGACCGCGCTGCGCTGTTCATCGATCGTTCGTTCGCACAATACGTTCGAACCATTCGTTGGCTTGGCGTACTGAGTACGACCGGACGAGTCCGGCTATAGCCGGAACTCACGACCTAATCAAATACACGTGAAGTCCCGATGGATTGACGGCTAATACCCGGACTGTAAGTCGGAAAGGTCACCGTAGATAATAGCCGGAAGAATAGCGCGAACGAACGATCGACGTGTCGTGCTGCTCGATCGGTCGATGATGGTGCAAACTGATTTGCGCTGTCGATACATAGCGCTGCGCTGTAGATAGACAATAACCACGGCAGCACGCTGATTTGGGCAACTCTGTCTATAGCGCAACAGTGCTGCATTAACTGCAAGTGAACGTCATCGGTCGATTGTTGCGCGATCAGTCGATGGTGACGGAAACGAGCGATCGTCAATAGCGCAGCCAGCGCGATACACAGATAGCGCAAATTAGTCGATCGCGCGTAACAAATAGATGGCACATGAAATACTTCTGCCGGGGCGCTCTGTCGTTAATTTTATAATACTCAAACACCGGATAATCAAACTTTAAGTCAAACGGTGTACGCGGTTAAATAACGGATAAATAAGCACAAATCAACGGCCAAGCGTCATGAACACACAGACAGTGCATGTCGGTCGAAATCGAAACTCGGAACAAACCGAAAGAGCGTTCTGACTGACTACATCGAGGGCAGCTGCATGGTGTGCTTTGGTCGTGTTGTCTGAGTCTCGTTGTAGTGCAGGCGGCTTCCAGTTAAGTCGAATTGATGCCACTCGAACCCAAACCAACCTACCCTCACCTCGTTCAAACCTATACCACAGTTGTTGATCACTGGTCGTTGTCTAGTGCCAGTCGGAGCCGGCGCGGGCGCGTGTCTGGACGGTGCGGTAGCCTGTCGCCTGTCGACTGCCGACCAGCGTGGATGAGCGAGGCACGTAGACCTTGTTCTTGTTATAACGAGGGTTGATGAGAGTGGCTGTAGGACGGTAGACGACACGTGACGCCGGCACGACGCGACTACCACCGCCATTGACGCTGTACATGTCCGAACGAGACGAGCTGAGATAGTAGCGACCCATCGTCTGCGAACGAACATCACCCGACTACACACACAATACACACACACACACACACACACACACAGACCATCATGATTCCGTTCAACAACAGTCACTCTCACTCTCACGACCAGGTTCACCTTGTCAAGACAAATGTCCAACAAACGACGTGCTGGAAACTTGTCGAAAGTTTTAAATGCCTCTAATACTCCGCGCCTCTGATGCCCTTAAACCGGTTTTTCGCGCGTACTTATAAATTCGTTACTAACTTACTTACTTACTTACTATTAGTCCCGTGTTTTCGACTAGTCTCTGTCTATTAGTCTCCAACATATTTTCGAAACGACTTTTATTTTTGGTACGTCGAGACTAAACGGCAAATGTTCTCTGCAACCACGTGCTGCTGCTTTCCAATTTATCGCTAGTTCATTGGCGACTTGTTAGGAGGTCACCAGGCAAGTCGTTAACAAGCTACAGTGGCTGACAGTTAATTGTTCTAACTTATGACAAATCGGTCTGATGACAATTAGTCATAATACTAGCTTACATTACTGGGCATTTTCACTTAACTCGTCTATTCTCAAACACCTGTAGTCATTTGAGATGACATGCCACTGATCATCGTTTGTATTCGGTTAGAGTGTGTTCAAGATCGCGCCTGTATCGCTTGCAAACGAGCAGCAGATTTACTAAGTTATGTAACGACAAAGACCCAAACTAAATTATTTATATTGTGTCCTGTAAATCACGGTAGGTTTACAAACTGGTGGCCTCCGGTTTCTGCAAGTACGACAGCTGGTATTACGTCATAAACTCTGTTTCCTATAGTTAGCAAGGAAGGAGATATGCAATTATACTGCCTGGTCAGGTGTATATAGCCAGAACAGCCCGCGGCATACACGCTGCGCTGATATATTGCCATAGACGCAACTGAACGCAAATATTAATGCTTACGTGACAGCAAAAAACTGAAAGGCGCCGCGAGCAGCCGTGCAGACAGTTTCGTCGACTGCTAGCACCGAGTTTGGTCAAAAAAGTATGTTTAAAATAAAAAAACAACAATAAGTATAGGCTGGCACCAAGAACAATTAACATAGCGTATTATCCAATGCTAAAAAACAGACGGATATGGTTGACGACTTACAATGCACGCTGCATAAATACAAACGAATTGCAGTTGGCAGGAGAGAGCGATGACGGATTATGGATTATGGTTGGTTCGGTGGCACTACAGGTAGCGCGTCGGACCAACGATCGGAAGGTTGCGGGTTCGAGGCCTACTAATGTAGTGTGTATCACAGTGTTGACAGGTAACCGCATGCGGTGAACTGTCCGCTGTGGCCGGCCACCACTCCTTCTTCCGAGCTGTAGGAAGTTGGAGTTTAGACTGTCAGCGTTGATGGACTCGGATCTGGCACGGGTAAATGGTAAGAGCGGTAGACAAAGCTGACGATATGCTGACGGTTTCCAGCGCTCTATAATATCGGAAGCCATTTACCATTTTACATACAGTGCAGTCAGTAATGCAGCTGGAAGGTGAAATCGCCAATGATACCACGCAACAGTTCGACTTAATTCACGTTGTCAACTGGTGAAGTTGACCACACACAAGTTGACCACAATGATCACTAGATGTGCACTGAGTGCGTGCACACACGAATAAACCAGCGCAAACTGAATGCGTGAATCATGGAATATGACGAGTTTGAACTATAGGTCTAGGCACGTTTAGACTGCCACTGTTCACCGAATGCGACTACATTCTCTGCATTTCGTAAGTCTGGAATCACATTTTAATACTAAATACGAGTTTGAAATGTTAATTGTGCACACAGAAAATGACCATCTGAGAATAATTTAAAAAGGTAGGCAACAGTTAGATGTATGACGCGTTTTGTATCTGAAACGCAGCACCGTCATTTTGCTGGCTTTCTGGTTATAAACTTACACCTAGGTCAAAGACACATTTTGATGCAGTTATAGCTTGTTGAAGTACAGTTCGAATATACGCAGTCTGCAGAGATGTAGAAATGACAAACAAGAAAACCAGCTATCGCTAACACATCGCACTTCCGTTGGTGCACATGACTTTGAACGACCTTGTAGTATTTTGAATGCAATGCAAAAATTGGACGAATAGAACTTGATCGTTTTGAAACAGTTCAGTAGGCGAGATATGTGACATATTTCTACAGTTTGGTCACTGACAGGTTCAAATAATTGAAGTGACGTTCAAGGTCATTCAAGGTCACTGGACACCCCGTGGCTCGATAGACAGCGTATAGGTTCACTGCAGACGCTCGTTTTCCCTACAGTGTCTAAGACTACATACTGCTAGGCGATGTGGTTCGCTCGTTGCTGACAACAGGCACCTAGAATCAAACACCAAGTTGATCCGACTATCCGTTCCAGAGATATCGTCATTTGAAAATTATCCAGATGGAGGATTTCATGACGTCATAAGGTCTGGATCCACTGTCCATGAAAAACATTTAGATATTCCACACAACACTGTGTATTAGCTTACCACGACAAGAACTGCCAGAGAAGAAGGATTTTGATAACACAGACAGACAGACAGACAGACAGAACGACAAGCACTTTGACTGCGCAATAACAGTTGCTAGAAACACGACTCTCGTTTGCCTGTCGACATGTTTTGATCTCGGTGTAACATAACTGATTTAAGGACGCAATAAAATTTGAGTTTTTCCTGTTATTGACGACAACAGCCACGTCACATGCCCGTGGCACAGCTGACTCGACATGGCGTTTTGCCAAACATTTCCACAACAACAACAACAACGCTGGCTTCACGGTCGCACATTACATCTATAGCTGTAAGCCAGGCTCAACGTACCATGTGTCGTTCATTGATAACCGTATTTATGTGTACCAGATGGCCTTGCGATCCACGAAAAACATTTTCGGCCAAAGCATTTCATGGACCCCGCCACTAGGGGGAGCTTACGGCGTTCTCCAGGCGAGAACATGAACGCTGCTGCTGTAATCTCCACTTTCCACACTTCTGACCCATCTAACAACTAATTCAATACGTTATTGGGAAACGCATACATGACTTGCGCAGAATGTCCAACTCGCTAGCAGGTAATATACACTGCTGGCGGTGACCGCACTATGCGACGAATGCCAACTATTCAACGACCAGTCAGTCAGTTCGTCAGTCAGACGTCGTGGGCAGCGATCATTTATGTTGACTCACAGCCACTGGTAGATCACGATAGCGTGGCGTCTCTGGCCTACTTGTACTTCTTAAACGACTACAGTCCATCGTCATAGCTTGCGCACTGACCGGAAATACCGTCCTTAATTCCCCGCTACAGTACACTGTACAGTGGCTTCGTGTTGCAGGCTGATCGTTGTCGGTCGCCTTCTGCTGGCCTCTCGATCGAGTACTTGCTAAGAGACTTGAACTGAACTGATTCACACAGATGAGACGACGCTTTTTGTCTCGCTGACAGACGGCGATCGTGCTGCAGCCGTCCTCTCCTCTGTTGTCTCGGGACTGCTTTCAAGTGTCACTTAAAACGCATCTTTTTAGTCACTCATTTCACAACGATTATCAACATTGTAACGTGTCTTTGCAGCTTTGGCTAACGTCATCTGTCGTTGATCTCACTAAATATTGACGACAACAGCGCCGCGATCTTAACGATGAAGTCGAAGCTTAGTGACTGGTTTCGACTTGTACAGCGGTGGAGTTCTTTTCAGTCAGTGTCAATGTCTGTAACTTACTTTCAATGTTTTGACATTCATTCAATGTCTAGCGCAGAAGTAAAATTAAAACGAGTGTACCAATATCATAATGACGCTAATTCAACCCACAGCCACCATCTGCGGTACTTGCGAGATGATTAGTGCTCAAGTGCTACAAAGGTCAAACTTTACCAACCATGTCAAGAGAGGTATATATGTTGATACGGCTTCCTGTATAGCAAATGACTGTAGCCTATATACACCGTTTACGAATAATTACCACTTACTTATGAATTACATTTTTTTGTGTGATATTAAAATTAGAAATAACTCAAAACAGTCATTCAAGTCAGATATTTGTATGCATAAAACTTCTGTTAAGTGCATTTTATCGGGCATATACCATATACTCAGATAAAATGTATTTTTTAAAAATCTGGAAAACACGAAAGCCTTCGAGGTCATAAAACGTGGAACAGTCTGCCGCCGGAAGTGACGTCAACGCGAACAACATCATCATTATCAACTTTCAAATCAAAACTTAAAACTTTTTTCTGTCCTTTCCTGATCTTGTGACTGCAAAAGTGACTGAAGTGCATCTTGCACTATTCCACTTAAAACTTAATGTAATGTAATGTAATAGAAGGTTTTTTACCAAAATAATAGAGTGTTGTCTTAAATCTTAACAGATCATAACAGACATGACACCTTTCGACATAATCTACATGCAGTGTTCCTGTCCGTTGTCGTTGGCTTGTGCCGTCAATCACACTGTTGTGTTCTAACTGATGCTATTATCAGATAAAATACTCGCCACAAAACAAAATTCCGCCACATTTGCATCATAAGCGCATCGGCCCCCATTTCTGTGTCTATTGGTCTGGCAGTGAATACAGTCATGACAACGTTGAAAGTGCTCGGCGTCACGTTTACCAGCACATTGTCGGCATCTGACCATGTCCGAAGTGTAATCAGCGGCAGTGCGCAGTCTCTCTATGCACTGCGAGTGCTGCGGCATCACGGTCTTGGCG
>Ga0056114_1001738_pt1 | contig 10342 bp, 4 predicted proteins | sample WorMetHERISLAND1_FD_77005 | JGI IMG/M metagenome (GOLD analysis project Ga0056114, IMG submission 77005) | Marine gutless worms symbiont microbial communities from Max Planck institute for Marine Microbiology, Germany - Olavius loisae HERON... ... | reverse complement strand
GTCGATAAGATAAGAATCTTTTCCTAAGTTTTTCCTAAGAAGTTTCGAAAATGTGGCCCCTGGTCACAAGTCTATATCTTAAGCATCAAAAGAAAACCATAAAACAACGTTTCTGAATCTGATATATGGTAAAATTTTGCTGAAGACGTAATCAGATATCAAGGAGATCTGAGACAAAAAAATCTGCAGAAATGTTAATTTTGCACAACGATCTCTACTTAGGTGATGAACTTTCACACAATCACGGCCATGACACAGGATCACGGCGATGGTGTAAGATCACGACAAGTACGAAATCACAATATTCACAGCCGGCGGTTATCGTGGATTCGTGACTTTCTTACAGCCCAACCGATGACATAGCATCCCAATAAGTCAAGAACATTAACTATATACAACAATTTCTGAGTCAGTGATAATAAAATGCAAGCACAGACATAATGAAAATGTGTAAAATACGTGCACCATATAATTGTGAAAATATAGGAACTACCAGCATAATTTTAGGTAAGTATGTAAGTGAATCTTTAGACTGCACAATATCAGCCGGTGGCTGAATCTAAGGCACTTGTGTGAGCCGCTAGGGGCAGCCGACGGTCTGCTGTCAGCAGTGAGCTTAAGAAGGCGACGGAGAGTATGAGTAGAGGAAGACATTAATGATGAATGACAGATCGACATGAGTTCCAGACTGCAACACTAAAGCCACGTGAGGCAAAGGTAGTGTGAACACAAGGAACAGGCAACAGATTAGTGTTAGAAGAATGTTTCTGACACCATGAAACAGATCAGGAGTTTCCCGTTATTCTTATACAACTAATATACGATTAATGCTAACTTTCTAGTATTTGATACGTACCAGACTTGTCAAATGTCTGAAGCATCAGCGAGTGTAGCAGCTCTGGAATATACCTGCAGACAAACAGGCATGCATCAGCTTTTCACTAGTTTAATTTCTGCTATTTCAACACTAGGATGCTTTACAGATGTACCCATATGGCTACAGTGGGCATCAAAGGGTTAATTTTTGCCACACACCCATATTACCGCCTCTGGAAGCCTGTCGGCTCTACGTGCAGCAGTATCCTGTGCACCCAATAGATTAGACTCAACACATGGCTTCCTGACTGACGGGGTTGGTCTATGACACAGCACTATGAGCCACACATCTGGTTTGTTTGGAGGGCTTTGCATTGGGCCATTCCTCAGCACTTCCAGGTGAAAAACTGCAACCAAGCATCAACCCCGGATGACGACAGGCCAACAGCGATAATCCACGCTAAGCTGTTGACACAACGAACACCCAACTGACTTCTGTTGGTAATTAAAAGTTCAGTTTTCCACAGTTTTGGAACTTCTTTGTTGTCGTTTTTTCCTGCTTACTCATAAAAAATTGTTAAAACTCTGCATAAGTACTATCATACTCAGCAATACAATAACCACCGGGGAAAACCCAAACACAGTTTCAGTCTGTGCGGGTTCTCTCGGTTTCACTTTCAAACTGTTCAACGGATGTAATGTTACATTACCTTTTTGGAGGCTTCATGTCATGTATTGTCCTAGCGGCATCCTCCACGTTGCCTGTTTCAAGCAGAGTACTCATGACATTCTCCTGCAATGTAATTCACAGATCATAACAGCCCGTCAAAGAGCTCTATGACTTCATGAGAATGCAAACGTCAAGGCTCTCAAATAATTTTGCATAATTCTACGTGACAGAGCAAATTTTTCACTAATAGTTTTATCTTCCGGTGTATCACCCAGTCGCGTAATTTTATTACAATTTAGCTACATCAAATTTTATTTAATTTTGTTAATTACTTGACACATTTTTCCTCCAAGTCTTTCCGATTCCTTCCGGACTGCCTTCACAGATCTTAACCAGTACCAAACTAAGTGGCCATTGGCGTTTGTTTTTTTAGTTTTAGACTATTTTGTTTCTGGCTACGTGTGCTAGATTAAGCTGACCACACTCAGCTTTTAAGTCCGCGTTAAACTCTACCATCGCATCGTAACTGATCCTCAAAGACATTACCATTTAAGGTCGACCATACTTCCTTCCATTCACCGGTCGCTCTGCTGTCCCAATGTTTTGCACTCAGAACACGAAATAACATCAAATTTCAACCACTGGCCAAGGTTGACGACAATAATACCCGTAAAAAATTTTAGTATGGTTTTTTTGAACACTATAAAAAGTAAAAACGAAAATTAAAATGTCAAAAAGACAGCATTCACAACACATATGATAATGGCCACAGCTTGGTAGCAGTAAAATGAGACTTACTATGGCATGCAGGAGCTCGTCCTTGCCTATCTCCATAGCGGCTTTGTTAACCTTGTCTTTGTTCTTGTCAAGGGTCGGCACCTGAATGACCGTGATCTGCTTCTGTACCAGAGGTCCGGGCGGCGGCGGCGTGGTCACGTTTGAGCCAGGTCCCTACAGCCGACAAACTGACTTGACCAGCTGATGGAGAAGTGTCCCATGTGGAGACGATATTTCTGATGACCCAACCGATAGTGTCAAAGCACTGAAGGTAGACCACCCAGCCGAATTTCTTTTAAATTACAGATGAATTGATATTACAGTAAAAGTTCGAATATAATACGCCATTGAATATAATACGCACCCCAATCTTAGACTTTTGTCACAGTGTAAAAATCTGTAGACCTATGTATATATAATACGCAGCCCTATATCAGCACTCAACAGGTCAGTATATCTGCCAAAAACGGCGACGAGTGTACGTGATCGTAATCTGCCGTCAGGAAGTCGTCTGGCAAATGGCCTTGGTCGCTGGGTCCAGCACCGTGACGCTAACGAACGGATGACCAGTGACCACTCGTAGTGACGTCACTTAAGCCAAATCACTCATGGATGCACGGGCGTATGGCCTTGAACGGCCACACTACTGCGCCGCGCTGTCACTGTGTGACGTTCAGTTCACACGACTCCCCTCCCCGTCTATCACGGCTGTGGCGGCCGGACACAGGACGAGGAGAGGAGGGCAGACTGGGCCAGTCAAATGCTGCAAGTAGCAACATGAACTAAAGCGACCGAGCCGCCTTGGTCCACCGTAGGCCTATTAATTCATTCATTATTATGCCGAAGCAGCACCACCGGGCACCAGTATTTCGATCGGTGATTTTACCGTTTTCAACGGTTGTTCAAACTGAAAATAAAACCACAGAAAAAGCTAGATCTATGTATAATACGTACCCCTGACTTTCCAGGCAATTTGACGGTAAAAAAAGTGCGTATTATATTCGACGTTTTACGGTATTTTCGGCTGATATTCAGATTAGCCGAATTTATGCGGACAATGGAAAATTCGGCTAAAATATGGCTGAAGAACCCAGACAGCACCAAGTGCCTGTAACTGATGTAGGCTACATCCCTGGTAAACAGTAAATCACGTAGTGTTTTACAGTTTGAACGCCAGAATATCATTTCAGTCACTCAAATGATAATTTGCAGTTGTCACCAGAGCGTTCCTGCGGAATTTTTCCGGCTGATATTTAGCTCAACATATTTGGCTAGCCGTATAATTTTCGGCAGACAGAAATTCGACGTCTAATCCGTTCACCCGGATATGGCTGTGGCTCTAACTGCAGGAGGGTGGTTAGCTCTCAATCTCACTAGGCACACCTCACTGTGTTACCGAACGACAATGGCGAGAATACATACCGGGGTGCGGGTACCGGCTGACGAGCTCTGGGCGGACCGTGGCAGCATCGCCGGAGTGTTGGGTTTTAGCAGCGGAGCAAAGTTCCGCACTGGTCTCAGGCTCACGTCCTCGCTACCGGTTGGCGTCGGCAATTTCCCGGCCGTCACCGGACCGCCGGTATTTCCCGCCATCATGGAGGAAGTGCCCATCATCATCGGCGGCATCATAGGCTGATACGTTCCCGGCGTCGGCTGCAGCAGAACGCCGTGAACCGGCACTGTCATGGACCCGCCGCCCGGCGACGACGAGGATGGCCCGACACCATATGTGGACAACGGCGAGTCCGAATGACCCATGTCGCTGCCGACCTGAGCTTCTTTCTGCTGCATCTGCTGTTTACGCTGAAACCGCGGTGGCAACTCGTGCTTACCTAGCACACGATGACACCAGTAAGCAAGCAAGAAAGTAAGTGAAACGTGCATTTGTATAGTGCATAATCGCCAAAGCCACTAATGCACTGTATGCACTAGTACTCCGAGAGAAAGAATGTCTTCAGAGAATGTCCAAAGCTCGTAGTGCTGTGGTTAGTGTCACGCAACAGTCTAGGCACAAAGTTCCAAAGTCTCGGACCGAGTACAGAAAACGCCTGAAGGCCACACGAGTTCAGACGGCACAACGAGCTGATGACCAGCGGCGGAGTGTAGACGACGTCTCTGTGCCATCTTGGACAGCGGAACACAATCGGCAGCTAGATACCGAGACGCGGTACAGATTAGGCAGCGACGAGTCAAGATGACTCGCTCAGGCACATCAAGCCAGCCGATGAGCGATCATTCCAAACAGCTAAATATCCACAAACTTGACAACCATATGAAATTGTGTAAATATTACTGCACACAGTCCTGAAAGATTAGCTAAATATATTCCTTTTGTGGCTTCACATGCCTAGTATCTGGATTTTATTTTTAGCTTTATTATGTTTTCTTGTTTATCAAAACTTGTAATTTTCGTATTTTAGTATACACTTTGTAAAGTGTGCTGCCCTGCTGATATAAAACATATACCGAAGCAAACCTTCAGTAATGCTTACGTAACATAAAATGCGAGAACACACAACAATGGTCACAGAAATTGATTAAAAGAAAAGATTACAGTTATGTTTTGAACTTGTCGCAGCTTCTGTAAATTCACCATGATGCCCAGAAAATTTCCCAGCAGTACTTTCACTTTCACAATAAACTCATTTAGGTTTCAGTCACTATTTTGCAACACACTGCATGATTTAGGTATTGGTCTGAGAAAAATGCACAAATCAAGCAGCTTTCGTCAAAAACACTACAATTTACAGAACATTGTAATATAACAAAAAATGATGAATAAAATATAAAAAATCAACCAATAGCATTAGCATAATTTGGGGATAAACCACAGAAAATCTTTTTTGCAAAATACTGTGCACTAGTCATTGTCTGTAGTAACCTAGTATATTAGATCATTAGAAAAACTTTATATCTAAATATATCTACCACAGTTAATTAGATGTCTCAAAACCGCCAAAAAACATGGGTCTGTTTTCATGTGGCTTTCGGTTTTGGTTTTAAAATCGGCCCAGCACTGTTTGGTGATGGTACTGCAAACGGTTTCAGACTGACAAATCAAGACACTGACACAACACTAAACAACGACGCGGCGGGGCTTGTGTGTTTACCTTGCTGTGATTGGGCGGGCTTGTTTGTTTATCCTGCTGTGATCGGGGTGGGGCTTGTGGCTTAACTTGCTGTGATTGGGCGGCTTGTGTGTTTACGTTACTGTGACTGGGCGGGGCTTGTGTGTTTACCTTGCTGTGATTGGCCGGCCTTATGTGACTGCCGTGAGCTGCGCGATGACCTATGTCGATCGTCGTCCTCGTCAGAAGCCGTCAGTCTGCCGCCGCCGTCGCTGCCAAACTCGCGCCAGTCACGAGTCTTCTCCGTCTTCATTCCGTCGGATCGACGACCACCGGACGACTGGTAGCCTCCTGCCACACCGGCAGATATCCACTTGGTAATGGATGCTCAATAGTGAGGCGAGTGAGTAGATTGTCAACGGACACATCAAGACAATTAGGCTATACAGTGCCATTCACGTTGGTACACGCTGGAAAATACAGGACAGAATACAAATTAAAACCAGACACTACACAAAATAAACACAACCCAGAAAAAGCAAACAATGCAAAACTCAGCAAAACAAAACTAGTCTGGTTCAGTCGCTTCTTACGACACTCGGCCAGGAAACAAGGTGGGCTTATTCTACAACATTCCTGAGCCCACACACGCTGTTCGCCAGTGCAACAATGTTTCTAAAAAAGGTATGACCTAGTTAGTAGAATTGGACAAATGTTCGGACACGCCATGTGACGCTATTGGACTGGTGAAGGTCAAAGGGCGCAATACTGTGCATGTGAATTTCAATTTTAACATCATTTAATACTGAAAAGTACTTGGCATATTTGTGTCAATGTAAGCACAGCATGCTAGTGTAACAGTTGGACAACGTTTATCTAACAGCCAAAATCACGCTGTCCGAATATGACCTATTTATGACGTCATTCACGAACAGCGCTATTTCAGAAACCTAATACTTCATTACTTCAATCAATAGTAAGCCCACGGACCCACATATAACAAACACTCGCTTAATACAGATTTATTTTTAGTCCCGGATGAGATCCTACTGCTGATTTATGCACAAAAGGCTCTGGATAGAATGGATCTGGATAGTACAGACTTTTGTTTAGTACGAACAACTTTTCTGGACCCAGACTTGCAGACTACATACAACACTCATAATGGACTGCTATAACAAGGATGAGTAGACGATCGTCTGCATATCCACTGCAGACATCGGCTGCAGATCAGATTACTACCCAGTATTCTGTTTCAGCTGTCTACTGTAGGTGTAATGCGTTATGCTGGTGGACAGATATGGGGGACCGGGGGGAGGGTTTGTTGAGTTCACAAACAAAACTAAGTAAGTTAAGTAATTAAACAAAACGATTAAACTGTCGGAAAAATGACAACTGTCACTGTGCAGTCACTACGAATGTTGTGGTAAAAGTCATGGAAAGAAACACCTAAGGCGGAAAGCCTTGAGGCGACAGAAATACAGACACTGAGGTTACAGGTGTGATATGTTCGGGCAGACTGTTACAAGTACGAGCAGCAGCAACAGTAACGGCCCGATGGCCGACATGATGAGTGATACACTGATCCATTCTCTCGTTCATACCTTGATGGCTGCCACCGTGGGCAGCCACCTGTTTGTTCAGTCGCTGGTTTCCCTTTGAGAACTGATCAATCGGAATAGTTCGCGAGCTGCCTCCCATTCCTCCTGCAGCATACAGACACGCAGACCTATCATCACATTCGGAGACATGAAATTCCCTCGTTTAGCTGTCGTTATATGGGGTGAACTGGGCGGAACCAGAGATCTAGTCAAGGCCACACCAAGGACTGAACATTCAAGGCCAAGGCCAAGGACTTGGCATTTAAGTTCAGTTCAGTCTCTTCAATAGTTCTCAGAGGAAAGGTCAGAAAAAGGCCAGCCTGAAAACATGAGCCTTGAGCACTGCTTGAAACTGACTGCGACTGATGGATGGGGAGTGAAGGTGAAGCGGCAGTGAGTTTCAGACCGTGATGAAGAAGCTCCACCTTCCAAGCCTAGGACTTTATCTTCGAGGCCAAGGACCTGGACATCAAGGTCAAGGACTTGATCTTCAAGGTCAAGGATTGGGCCTTCAAGGTCAAGGACTTCGCCTTCAAAATCAAGGACTTGATCTTCAAGGCCAAGGACATAATTGAAAGGTCTTGGGGCACCTCAAGGTCAAAAACCAGTAAAATGAAACAGTCTTCCATCGTTCCTAAAAGAGGCAGACTTATCGTACAATAGATTCCAATAGATTCTGACGGCAGCTAAAGACATTTTTGTTTGGATAGTGGGACCACGGCACAGTGTGAACTATTTTAATTGTGCCGTTAAGAAATAACCTTCCTTACTTACTAACACGAGATCAGTTCTGCTAATGATCCAAATCATCGGAGCTCAGACAAGGCCAGATGGAGTCCAGTGAGTAGCAACCCATGGCAATCAGCCCCCATTGTTCATCCATTATTTCTGTTAGGTCATCATATGTTAAATGTCAAAGCTATTAATGTGCTGTGAATACATATATTATATCAATGAGCTGACAATGGACAAAAGCACATTCGGCATCTAGCCTCACGGCAGCAAATAACAATATATATCATATCAACGATCAGAACAGCTGATACCTAATAATGCTACCTTCTGACAAGTGATGATTGTACAGAGTGATACACTGACTTTTAGTGATGCTACAGTCTTTACGTTTTAAATGCACTGCGGATGTTGTGTTCTTTTTCTCTTCTCTATGTTTTTTATGGCACACTACATGCATGATCTTACATTAAATAAATACATAAATAAATAGCCATTGAAAAGTTTAGTAGCATAAAAGATTGCTTATTCCAGATTTACTGCTTCTCTTTGACCCAAATAAACTCAGTGGATAATAGAATCCACAAAAACCAGCAAAGACGTTTGTTAATACTAGCGGTAAGCCAGGTCCTGCTGTACAGTATAAGTAATACAGACACAATATAAGGAAAAGGCACTCACCCATGTAGAGTGAAGAGACCATGCTAACCATGTCCCGCATGCCTGAGCTGTCCGGGTGCTGGCCAGCTAGATGTCCATTCAGCGCCCGTGGAGGCATCGGCGGCCCGAAGAATGGATCGGTCATCAGGTAGGACGGGTTCAGCATCGAAGGCTGTTTTGGAATATAGATGCCACTCTCTTTGGCTACCTCTTCCCTCACCTGCGTAACCACGGCCACATCATGTCAACGCAACGGAAATAAAACAATCCATCGGACCGTCACTGAACTCGTCAATCAAAATATGGATCTGCACCTTCACCACTACATGAGACTATGTTATACATACATATTATGACAGGGTACGGTTTAGTTTATCATACGTTAAAATAAAATATTAAGAAAAACTAAAACGAAAAAGATGATGATTAGTGAGCGAAGTCCAAGTCCATGTATTGCAATATCCAATGGCAACTCCACACACAGACAGCATTACAGGAACAGCAGTAATGTAATATCTTGACTGTAATCAATAATGCACAAGTGACTATTCATTGCGACTTTTCACATAATGGCAGAGAGGCAGTTGAGTTTGCGAAAAATATTTTTACACACATATAATGTGCACTAGGGTTCGAAGTGCCGGTAACATTACTGTAATATTACGGTAAATTACGGTAACGTAATATTGATAAATTACGGGTAAATTACGGCAGTTTATAAAGTATTTTTCTTCTTTTTGGCGTACGAGTTATGCTTTACAGAGTCTTTTTGACTACTCCATCATATATGGTGAGTAGATAGCCCGAGAAATCAGACCAAATTTTTTAGAAATGCTAGAAAGTTACTGGGTATAACTGCCGGCCGACGCCTATAGACATAGACATAAACCTATGTTACGACTTCAACTTAAGCTACAAGCAATAGCTCGCGTTTCAACGGTAGGATTAGCAATTTTCCTGTAAAGTTGACGGCGTTAAGAAACACGTAAAATTACGCGTAATTTGCCTAATTATGTGTAAGCTTACTCAAAGTTCTCTGAGGTGTCGACATTATCTTACTTACTTACTTACTGTTACTACGCTTAGACCGACACCAGTACTCGGTATCGACGATACTGCAGCTGAGCACTGCCATTGCTTCGTAAGAAAAGTAAAGTGCTTCCCGAGCCTCACAGGTCCATAGGGTGGTGCTGATCTCCGTTTCCTGTAGCCCTCAGCCGGACACCAGCCGAAGCCACGAGATCAACGACAGGTACAGGACTAGCGCATCGCGTGGTATGCACGTTTACTCCCCAGCTTTCGATGGTACTCATTAACCGATCCTGGAGTGAATTGGCGTTAGTATACAACAGCCGCGGGTGGGATTCGAACCCGCGACATGACGGACATGTGATCGTAAATTCGCAAGTCCGGCGCCGTACCACACGGCCACGCGTATACCCTGTTTGTTGACTTTCACATAAAACACGAAATGAACCAAAGTCGTCAGCGCCTTAAAGCAGCGACAGTTCTGCATCTCTCCATGTACTGGAGCAACGCCTCCGACCACTACAACTCCCCTGTCCCCCCCGACGTAGGCCTAATGGCCGACGTACGACGATGCAACGGAATAGGAAGCAGCAGCAGCTGTTTTGTTTCTGTATAGACGAGGCGAACACCGCAACGAATGTTACTACTAGTCACCTGTCAATCATTGAACACTAAGTTGTTATTGGTCAGTTAGTCTAGTCGTGAATGTAGCATCCGCTGATGACTGGTTCCCACTCTCCACCAACCGTCATGCGCAGTTGTTGAAAGCACTGTAGCAAATAAATTCGCAACTTACTTGATCCTGGGGATTTTAAATTAGGTTTATTTTCAAATTTGAAGTTTGATTCGTAAAATTCAAATTTTATTTGAACTTTGGTGGCAACTAAAGTGGCGCGAGGTCATCAGTTCTCAATGTCATCCGGTAGCGATCAGTGACCAACACTTCTAAGCCGTCCCCAGCAGCGGTCAAATTGACGTCATTGTGGGGG
>Ga0056114_1001737_pt1 | contig 10342 bp, 9 predicted proteins | sample WorMetHERISLAND1_FD_77005 | JGI IMG/M metagenome (GOLD analysis project Ga0056114, IMG submission 77005) | Marine gutless worms symbiont microbial communities from Max Planck institute for Marine Microbiology, Germany - Olavius loisae HERON... ... | reverse complement strand
TGACTAACCACCCTCCTTCAGTGCTTTGACACTGTTGGTTGGGTCATCAGACCTGTAAAAACCGTCGGCCGTATAACCTATATTGTGTTGGTGCAGACGTAAAACCATGCTCAATCAATCAGTAGATACATTAGTTTAATTAATTAGTTTACTGTTATGCTTTAATGTATTTCCACGTTATTACAAGTAGTTAGTGTTACACGTTTGATATATGAATGTAATAGTGGTAGAGCATCGGTATGTTCATCCAACAGGTGTGGGGTTCGACTCCTGCTTAAGACTGCCATTCCATTCAGTGCGGGTCTGACTAAAAGACGTCGGGCTGGACGACCATTGGTGTCGTACAGACGACGGCTCCCTCCCTCCCTTCTAGGTTTAGACATAGGCGAGTGTGTTTTTTATACAAAAGCATACGCTAATTATTGCCATTTGCCACACACAAACGAAAACTTGGGTCATTTGTCTAATAAAGTGTAATGAAAACATACAGAATCTAAACATTTTTGTTTAGACGATGGTTGGCCCGTCGGTGCGTGTTGGTCCGTTGTCTTGCCACCTGCTGCACTCACTAACAGCAGATATGGGTCAATTACAATTGTAATTGTAATTCAATTGTAATTAATTACAATTGTAGCATGTAATTGTAATTTAAATTTAATTGAAGGTATCCAATGTCAGTTACAATTAATTGTAATTGACATATACGTAAATGTAATTGTAATTGACCACTTGTAATTGGTAATCAACAATTACCAGCATTTTTATTAGTATTATTAGACGGTTATTTCCTTTGCTCTACATTGTTCTTACTTACTGATTTTTTTGTTTACCACCATGGTAGTGGTACTGAGGAATCAATAAATGTACCAGTGCCGGCTGGCAGTAACGCGGTTCTTGAGTGATGTATTAGTTTAGTTCCTCAGATACAGATAAAGTAAACGTAATTGTAATTGTAATTGTAGTTGAAATCGATCAAATTATAATTGTAATTGGCCTTACAGTAATTGGTTGTAATTGTAATTGTAATCGTAATTGCTAAAATATTATTTAATTGTAATTGGTCAAAATGTAATTGACCCATGTCTGACTGACAGTGAGTCGTGACTGTGACCCGCCGTCTGGCCTGTTGGCTTGTCGTCTTTCAGTTAGACTGTTTAGTGCTGAGTCAGCAAGGAACTACAGAGGATGTCTTTCCATAAAAGTTACCACAGTAAGACTACTGTAGCACCTGTGAAACTTCACTCTAGCCAACCTAACGCCAGTGCCTATCAATGCAGTCCAAATCTGTGGATATTCGTAGACGAAGACGCTACTGTATTCTTCATGTAGGTTCAAATGGTCATCTCGTTTACTGATGATACAATATATCTAGTTCAAGAGCACTCTCGGGCAAAATATCGTTCTTTGTTTCCATACTCAGTGCATATACTTAATGACATCACATAGCACAATGCTGAGTACATATTTGGGCCATATGTATTGTTAATGTGGATTTAACTTCAATCGGACAACATCGACATTGTGCTATACTGTTAGCCCGGCTTGCTACACACAACTTAAATTCGTTCATAATGTCGTATTAGTTTACATGTAAAGTAATGTGGTTACGATAGACTCTGATACATTTACTATGGACCAGCTTTCACGTCCAAAAACCATACAGAGCATCCTATGCAGTGTGTCGCTGTCGGCGAGGTCATTTTGACTGGATAGTAATTCCAGTCTGGGTTCTTCGTCTTTTTGCCACGTCAGTAATGTAAGATTTTGACTATAATTTACTGATGATTTACTATGCAGTACTACATCTCGGACAGCTAACTGTGTAATTGTGTGTCTTTCAGGATAGAATGACTGAAAGTATGATACTGCGGATCAAGACAAAACATGGCATTGAAACAATTAATAGCCTGACTAGTGCCTCAACAATTTCTGAACTTAGGTTGGAAGTTTCTGCACTAACTAATCTGCCAGTGGCATCAGTAAAACTATTGTGTGGTTATCCACCAAAGCTTCTTACAGGGTTGGATTCCACTACATTAGCAGAACTTCACCTGAAAGCTGGTGAGACATTAATTGTGGAAGAAGATATGACAGCTCGAAAGGTCATGTTAGAAAAGAACTATCATGATGAGGTCAGTATTCAGTTTTGCTGTATGATATATCGTGATCTACATGGTTGGTACAATATGTGCTAAAAAGCTGATGCGTCTCTGAATTTTTTTAGATAACGTTGATGGCTGAACAGAAATTTTTCCTGATATGCACATTAGCTGAATTACCATGAGAATGAAAAAATGACAACTGACACTACTGAGTCTAAACTGGTCTTGGTAGTCGTATGGCTTAGCGGTAACTTGTTGGTCTCGAATCTCGATCTACGTCGGGCCTGGTTAATACTTGGATGGGTGACTGTATACGAGTGGGCAAACCATCTCGGTCTGTAACCAGCCACCTAGGTTGACTCAGCCTTCTCCTCTTTGTGGGATGGTAAAATGAGTGTCAGCCTTAGGGCTGAGTAATACTGATAATTGGCGACGGTGGGCGTAAACAATGGCAGCCTACAGGCGGACTCACAGCCCAAGTCGGTTGGCTGGATCTGAGGGTTAGTGGCCATTTGGAGCTTACTCTGCATTCATTGAAATGAACCGAGTGAACTCTCGCAATGGCCTTGCGATAATGACAGCTCTATGAACATTGTTGTTGTTGTTATATATGTACCGATGGTGAACATGATGTTGCAGATGTCAAAGCAACATGAAGAAGGTGGAGGAATACTGACGAGGCGTATTGTACCTGCCGATAACTCGTGCCTGTTCACTAGCGTTGACTTTGTCCTGCACGACGGCGCTCGCGTCGACACGGATGCAATGCAGTCGCTGCGCTGTATCATCGCCGATGCAGTTGAAGCAGATCCAGTCACCTACAACGAAGCATTCCTTGGTCGTCCGAATTACGAGTACTGTATCTGGATCAAAGACGAGTCGAGCTGGGGTGGTGCTATTGAGCTGTCGATCCTCTCTCGGCATTTCTGTGTCGAGATCGACGTCATAGATACGCAGTCTGGTCGCGTCGACCGGTTCGGACAGTCGGAGAACTACAGCACACGAGTACTGCTCATCTATGATGGTATCCACTATGACCCACTGGTCATGGAGAGCGCCGATGGCGCAACTGTCTCCACTGTGTTTCCCAGTTCCGACGATGCAGTGCTGACTCAGGCGCTCGAGATTGGCGCCGAGGCGAAATCTTGCCGGCAGTTCACGGACGTTCGTAATTTCAAACTGCGTTGTCTCGTCTGCCAGACGATGCTTCGAGGTGAAAAGGATGCGATGCAGCATGGCAGTCGCACTGGCCATGCTAATTTTGGCGAAGTATAACGAGAGATCGATGGCTTAATCAGATGCCAGCTTGCTTCTTGCTCAGATCAGACATCATGCCAACATGTATGACCTGCCGTAGTGGTCTAGGCTATTGACATTTAATTAACCTTTTTGTCAAGTCTAAATGTTAATTTTTATACTGCGTGTTAATCACATGAATGTTTGTGCTTAGCGTGTAGTAGTGCTGTAATGCTTGTGTCAATGCAGTTCTGACGCTGCATAACTGTGTAACACCCTAGTGCACCTGATTGTGTGTGCACTACATGTATGCAGCGTGCGCTGCACTTGCAGACCCTGTCATGCACTCTTCCCCCAGCACCTGCAAGGCTGCAACACCATTGTCCCAGGTTTTCCTTCGTGAGAGGTGGCCACAAAACCTGGAATACTTGGGGATTTCTCTGAACATGCAAATACTCAGAGAATCATTATGGAATTCTTGCAACGTGAGTGGAAACAAGCAATATATTTTTGTTTGTCATTCAAATATTTGTGTACATGTACAACTTCTATTTTGGACTTAAAATGTCTGTGCACTTCTGGCAGATCAAGGTTAGATATATTTGGATGCCAATACCTTGAAGAGTGTTAGAGATAGCATTGGACAGACTCCGTGTTCTTTGAACATTATCTTATTTCAAGTACTTTTTATTGCAATAACCTACAAAAAAGTAAGTTTATGGCCCTGGAAAACCCTGGAAAACTCTTAATTTTTTCTAACCCTGTCATGTCAGCCTGTCTTTCAAGGCTGTGGCTTGATCTCAGAGTACTGGCTTACTTTATTCGAGAATTGTTTGTCACACAGTTTGTGATATTTGTCGCGGATACAGCCTGGATTGTGCCGTTTTACCTGTCAGTGTTGTATGTGATGTGCTACCAGTCTCAGTGCCTTGCCTGGATCTCAAGATCTTTTCCTCGGCCTCAGTCTTGCTATAGCCTGGCTTAACAGTCGTGATTCTGATGTTCTACCCAATCCTACATAAATCTACATTCCACTCCAGTGTGAGGAAGGGTTACATGGGCTGAAGCTGCTGATGGGCTTGTAAGCCATCCCAAACAGGACACGAGTTGTATACACTAGTGAGGGACTGAGCTAAGTGTGGGGCATGGCTGATTAAGTTCTGTTGACGCTTGACAGATAATGTTTCGGAGCAGTCCTTCAATGCCATCCCCACTTTATTATGTTCCTACAGTATCTAACAGACTCCACTGTGTGACACCCCATACCACAGTGAATTCAAGTTGATTGTGTATGCGGTGTGCACTACAATTGCTGGCCCTGACACTGCAGCATGCCACTCGACTAGGCCATAGCTAGCATCTAGACAGCAAGGTGTGATGAAGCTGTCTAAGGCCGAGTTTCTCGTTCTTAACCGATCGGTTAAGTTACCTTTTAATCAATTGGTTAAGGCAAGGTGCGTTTCCCGTGTCACTAACTATCAGTTGAAAGGCTTCTAACCGTAACTGCCCGGTTAACGATAACCATCGGTTACCTAACTGACGGTTAAGTGTCATTTAACTTAAAGAACGAGAAACTCGCCCTAAGTCTCAAAAATGCCTTGACTAAAACGTAGATGCACGAATATACTCAATTGAACTGTAACGTGTGTTGTCTGCTTGTGTGTGTGTGTGTGTGATTCTGTGTTTCCACTAGTCTTAAACGTGACGTGCACGTGCTTATGTGATACGATTAAATTGCTTCAGCTTAGGTAAATGAAGTTGTTGCTTAGCTTATTTTTTCTGACATTGCGTTACATTTTGAGTAGTCTACTATGGCTCCTAGGGGACTGAATGTACAGAATTTTTCTACCATATCCGCAGCTGACAATTTTACCTATGTCCATACCCGACCCCTGGACAAAAATCATACCCGACCCGAGGGTATACCCGTCCCTGCAGCCTACTACCGTACAAATGCAGTTGCCAGTCACAAACATTGTGGAGGCTTTAGTGCTTCAGCATAGGCCTATTGCAATTAGAATTAGTATTAGAATTGGGGTGTTTTATGCAGCGTATCAAGCTGTCATTGAATATTTAGCAGACAGCTTAACTTGCAATCTTACGTGCAGTAATGGGGCCCGACACTAACAACCAAGACAAAGACAGTGGCTCTCAAGACCAAGACATTCACTGCCTCTCAATGTCTCTGTTGCCGAGTTGTATTTACGGCATCTGCCTAAACACCGTAAAATGCCTTGCCAAGACTACGCCTCAGGACCAAGACGGTGAAGATGGAAATGGAAGCAAAACGAGTGAAGAAAATGACTGCTCCAGGTACTGAATTGTGCCCATGCCTGAATCGATGAGTAGTGATGTAATAACCTAACATATATATTATATGTTCTGGTGAAACATATGGGGTGCAGTCCAGTTGATGTATTTAACGAAACACAGTTGAGCTTTAAATGTTACTTTGTTAGACATCAGTATAATGATCGGTGTCCATAATGCAGAGGTAATCTTTGACGGAGTCTTCAATGTCCACTTGGTCGATCATCCAGAGTACGTTGGACGCCAACCGGCGGCGAATTTGTCGCCGACACAGGTCCTTGAGACGACGCGGGTTATGAAGTAAACGATGGATGTAGTCGAGCATCGAGCTAGCCAGCTGGTCGGGCAAACTGACGGCACTCGTCGTGGCCAGTTGATGATAGTGCTTCTGTGAGACTTCAACGCCGGCCGAGTAAACCAGTTTGACAAGACCGAACTCGCCCAGTTGCAGTAGACGACTAACAAACGCTGCACTGTCGTCACCCGATACCGTCGTGAAGCCGTACGCCTGTGTACAAGTGCACATTTAACTGCCAATGCTACCTGATGACATCCGTCATTACTGAGTATGTAATGACACGGGTGGGCTGCGCACTTGGTTGTATCAAAAACTACCGATTTTGTCCGATAAAATTGGCTCGAGCGGCAGCAAAGCTTTAACTGACTCTTGTTGTCAGTCGACGTGTCTGTATGTCTGCAACTTATATGATAAATAGCTCGGAAACTAAGCGATTTATGGGTTCGTGTCCAATAGGGATTCCATAGAAAAGTGCCTATGGCGCGTCGATTGGTGTCATCATCAATGATGTCACGTGACTACGACAGTACGACGTAATAATTGTGACTTCACAATCTTCAAAGTCGTCGCATACGGATACTAGGAACCGGATCAGCTATCCATGTGGACCGTTTAAGCACACGCTATCGTAGAACATTGTGTTAAAAGTCTGCTCATTCGGCTTAGAACTCTAAGAAGCATTTGGCTCGACCGCACTGGCGCATCACTCCGACAAAAATTCGGCAATTTTCACGACGTCAGCATGCCAGCCCCGTCCTTTGCGGCGTGCAGCGAACAATAGGCGTCGGCGGCATAAAATTAGCAGGGTTGGACAGACGCAATCATACGTGCCAACCATCACGTCGACTGACAATAAGGGTCGCTTAGAGCTTAGCAGCGCGCGAGCCAATTCACCTACCGGCTTATTCTGGTGAGTTCGCCGTGTATTCCTCACTGGAACTGCGCTGAATTTTGCTACACTGCCCGGACTTTCACATTCACTCTCACCATGTCACGCACTAGTCACTCAGCCTTTCACTCCAGACTTAATACCCATCGGCTTATGCTACAGTGTTGCGCTGTCTGTCGTCTGCATGTCTGTACGGAATGTATTGCGGCTAAACGGTGCGTCCTAGAGCAACGGTTACTATTGACAGCCTATAGGAAGTCGTATATGAGAATCTGGTACCAAAATGGATGACCTTTACCTTTGTTTACAGGTCGTTTCAAGGTCATTTTTAAGGTCAAGGTCAAGGTTACATTCGACGTTGAATATCTCGGAAACCGTTAGAGATAGAGGCTTGGTTCCAAAAGACTATGGCCTATGGGGTATCAAATGGTCACGTGACCGATGACGTCACGTGACCCCGGAATGTCAAACGCGTGACCCAAATACGCTTAGAGCACAATATCTCGAAAGCAACCGGAGATGCTATTTAGCAACAATCGGTTACTACTAAGTCTGCTGTGAAGCGGTACGGTCGGCTATCCTAGCGACAGCTTGGCTTCTTGTTGGTTTTTGGACATTGTGTAAAAGAGTAAGCTGACCACATCACCGTTATTTACAAGAGGCCAAGCTAGCATCTGTAGCTGTTCTTGAGATATTGCGTTCTAAGCGTATTGGGGTCACGAGTTTTACTTCTTGAGTCACCGGACGTCATCGGTCACGTGACCATTTGATTCCCGTAAGTCATTTCCTATTGGTGGTCCTTTGGAGTCAAGCCTGCCTCTGTCTCTAACGGTTTCCGAGATTATTCAATGGCGAATGTGACGCAATGGTTGACATGACCTTGAACGACCTCTAAACAAAGGTCAAGGTCATTCATTTTGGTAGCAATCGATACGACTTCCTATACTGTCAATAGTAACTTTTGCTCTAGGACGCACCGTTTAGCCACAATACATACCGTACAGAGACGACGGCAACAGACGGACGCAACAATGTAGCATAAGCGCGACCGTTAGTGCGGTCGGCTAAAAACTGGAATAGTAATATTTCCGAAGTAAATGTCGCTGCAAACGGCTGCATTAGCCTAGGCCTATTATCGACTAAATAGTGCTGCAGTTGAATGCTGTCAATGACTGTCAAAGTTTAAACCCGTCGCTGACCTCAGCTCTAGCTGTTTATTGTCTGAATTTGACATAGGCCTACAGAGTGGCCCAAAACAACACTGCTTTTTGTCAATTAATGATGGTAAACGTATCGTTACTGTCAATCTGTTGAGATACGTGTCAGATACGGCAATAGTTACATTATAGGCCTATGTTGAAATATTCTGCTATGAATTCGTTACGACCTTAATCATTTTAGTAAAGCGTAGAAGTGACAGAACAGCCTATTTAACTCTAAAACACCTTAACAGGATGAGACTCAAAAAAGCACTGCACGTCGCTAATTTTAAGAACAATGTTAGGCCTACTTTTTTGCAGATTTAATGCGACTGACATGATAAACTTGCTCACCACCCTGTACACTGCTGTCCATCTGACTAAAGATAGTGTTCTGTGGGTCATGCAGGCACTAGCAGCTAGGGTAAAAAGATGTGTTCTTGAACTGCAACAGCCACTGTACAAAGTACAAATTTGGCTCCCGACTACCACTGTAGTAGAATCAAGACAGAGCGCAATCGCATGCTACAGTAAAGGCGCTGCTGCACTGCACCCGCAACTGCTGCGGAGTGGCAGAGCTTTTAGAGTGCGGCAATTTTGCAACTCTGAAATCGAACCAGCCTGAAAACGGATAAGGCAAGACTATAGGGCCGCAAAAAGATCTTGCCGGTGCGATGGCCCTCCCTGAACACGGCATTCAAGAAATCATCCCCTTGGGGATAGCGCTCAGCTCTTGCGTAATTTAGATAGGCACTCGATGTTTGTAGTCGCGTGAGCAGCCCACGCCCCCTTTTGGCGAGAGCGGATCGACGCGCGGATGACTATAGGGGGCGGACGGGAAGACATTCCACCGGTTTTCTGTAAAACAAGATAATGTTCAAAAGAACACGGAGTCCGTCCAATGTCATCTGTAACACTCAAAAGATATTTCTATCCGAATATATTTGAATGACCTTGACCTTTAGGGTAACATGAAGTCACAACTCACAACTCAAAGTTTATCTCCAGCCATATTTAAGATAATGGGCCCCAACATATTGGGGTAACGACCTTGACCTTTCTGGGTCACGTGATGTCATCAGCCACGTGACCAATCGATCCGCCATATGCCAATTCCTATTAGTGTCCCATTGAAACCGAACCTCTATCTCCAGCCATTTTCGAGATAATGGGCCCAAACATATTGGGTCACGATCGTGACCTTTCTGGGTCACGTGACATCATCGGTCACGTGACCAATCGATCCGCCATATGTCATTTCCTATGGTGTCCCATTGTAACCGAACCTCTATCTCTAACCTTTCTCGAGATATTCGGCCCCCAATATCCGTGCGCGCACACAGACACACAGACAGACACACGCTGCAAGTGAATTTATAGTCTATCCCATGCAATGTATTGCATTGGACAGACAATTACTTACGACATGTTCACTCAGAGAGAAGAGTTAAAACATGAAAATGGTTTAACCCTTTGACGCCTACTGTTGCCAAATGGTTATAAAGCATCCTGTGCCAGACCGGGTTAAGCCGTCATTTGTAATTTTTGACATCCGGGCACTCTGACGCTCAGCCCTGAGCGTCAGAGTGTCCGGATGTCATAAATTTGCAATGATGGCATAAACTCGCGTGTACCTGCGTGAGCACCTCACAGACTACCAGCTCCTGGAAGGTGATTTGCTGTGACGTGCTGCTGGCAGGACGCGGTCGACGAGGAAATGTTTTGATGAACGTCTGCCAGACTCCGGCCACATCAGCGCCGGCCTGTACCAGACTCATCACACAGCGTACGTAGCCGTCTCCATGACATCTACTGGCGTCAGCTACTGGCTGCTGCTGCTGCTGCCGACGCCGTTGTCTTGCACGTACGTGCGCGGTTTCTCTCACATAGCTGAAACAACAACAACAATAGGCCTACAGATTCGTTTTCTCGCTGCGCTTGTTTTATACGCCGCTAGCAGGGCCGGCCCTATAGTTATGTTCGAGATGTGTGGCTGAACCATGAGCGGATTAAAGCATCTGGGGCATGGAACCGAGGCTTCCAAGAGGGCTTATCAAATTTGCTCACCTAGTTACTCTTGTCCGCCGCTATGTTTCCACTAAATTAGAAGTTTCTACTGTTTTCCTGCTTCGAGAAAATCAGAGGTACGGGACGGACGGACGTGGTGCAACGCTTAACGCTATCCCCAGTGATATTCCAGTAACTTAAACTGAAACTCGAACTGAAAAGATTGCTTTCAGTAAAACTGATACTTAAACTATAACTTGAAAGAATTTAAATACTGAAACTGTACTGATACTGAAATGAT
>Ga0056114_1001736_pt1 | contig 10343 bp, 8 predicted proteins | sample WorMetHERISLAND1_FD_77005 | JGI IMG/M metagenome (GOLD analysis project Ga0056114, IMG submission 77005) | Marine gutless worms symbiont microbial communities from Max Planck institute for Marine Microbiology, Germany - Olavius loisae HERON... ... | reverse complement strand
TGATTGAGCAGGGTTTAACGTCTCCACCAACACAGTATAGGTTATACGGGCGACGGTTTTTTACAGGTCACAAGACCCAACCAACAGTATCAAAGTACTGAAGGAACACAAAGATTACACAATTAACAGAAAAAAATACAATAATGACACAATAAACACAAAACACAGCAAATCCCCATGTCTACAATAATATGGGGTGACTATAGGGGATGGCTCCCACAGAGGAGAGGGCAGGGTTGCCAGGCCTGAACGGCGGTGGGGCTGCCGCCGCGGTACCCCCTCAAGGTTGCGACGCTTGTTCATCGGTCGCTGTCTGGCATTTCGCCGTCGTAATATACCTAGCCAACGACTGCCGTCTTGTCGCCGATGCTCGTGAGCGACGATTACGTTCCACAGCGAGCCGAACATGCGTTGTGACACGGACATACAGTACCTTCGGCGATAGAGCATTTTGCAGCTGCTGGACCCAGACTACGGAAGTCTTACATCGCACCTGAAAGGGGCGGACTTACCGTACAATAGATTCCAGCGGTCGCTAAACACATTTTTGTTCAGACAGAGCCTCCACAGAGGGTCACAGCGCAGTGTAAACTATTTTAATTGCGCCGTTTAGAAAATAGAAATAACCTTACTTACTTTATAAGCGTCATCACTGTTGTTGTGTGCCGTTGAAGCAATGGGAAACTGTTCGCCGACGTACTGACTGACCGACAACACTGGCGAGTGTGGTCCACAGGACTGGTCGTCAATGAATGGTACCAGGCAAGTGTCTCGTCTTTGCACTCTTCTACTACTGGTACTGATGCTGATGGGTTCGTCCGTCCGCTGCACGTAGATGACGACCCTGATGTGGACTGGACACAGACAGTGGGAGAGTTCATAATATAAAAGGAGTCGTAGCTGATGAAGATGAGACAAACAAAAAATTAAAATTGTGATTATTTTATTAGTGCGTTCTAAAGCTCTCTCAGCTGCAGCATGGTGGAAGAAAGGATGGCTGTATCCATATTGCTCACAGTCTAACGCATTCAGTCAGTTAAGCCGTTAAATCGCTCTAGTCGTTAGCTGAACAGTGTTGTGTAAGTGTTGTGTTGTGTTGAGATCGATGTTTCGTGGCATTCAGTGGACGGTTTAATGCTGTACATCAACGGTCAACCGATCGACCACGATTCGACCCCGGCGACCAATGAACTCGACTATAACTCCACTCTGCGCTTCCTCATTGGTCGCGCCAACACAGACATGCGCCGTGAACACTTTACCAACGGCATCGTCGACAACGTGGAATTCTGGGATACAACTCGCGACGTCTTGAAGTCCATGGGCTATCTGACTGAAGGTAGCAGTATGCACATACAGGATGACTAGAAAGGAAAGGCACTGGCGTTGGGTCTTTGCTGGGGGCGCAATACTGTGGTTGTCAGGGGGAGCATAATGGTCTAGATTCAGATTGTCGTGAGGCCTATCTCGCAATACAATTTTTTATCTTTACTGATTAACATTCCAAATGTTTACCGATATGTGCAAAGTACAGAGCCTGTCGGTGGTGTTCGCCTATCGTAATACCAGTATGAAAGTTTCGGCGTCTGGTCCTTTGTTTTATAGCATCCCCACACCCCTTCGCCTATATTTCAGGCTACGCCCTTGCTTTGCTATGGTAAGTCGTCCGTCCCTCTGTCTGTCTGTGACGTGATCATATTGTGAATATTTTGAAAATAATTACAGAAAACTATAGCCTAGGCATCGCGCATCGCGCGGCTTCTTTGCGACAGCACGGCTTTCTTGTTAAGCTTGTCAGCATTTTCCCGCGCGTTAAACGTGGTTCTATCATTTAATCATGCGATATTTTTATGCATTTAATATTTGATAAACCACATCTTTATTATGAGACATTTCCAGATGGCGTGTACCTTGCTAGGATTACACGCGCAGTAAGCCTACAAGAATAGTAAGAGCAGTGCCTGCCTGAAATCGCACATCAAAACACTGATTAAACGTCATCAACTCTCTGTAGACTGACTGACTGTGTGGACGTGTGATTAAGAGTCGGACACACACAAAGTTCTTTTTGGCGACAGAACATTCGCTGCAGCAGCACCTCGGCTCTGGAGCAGTCTGCTGTCTGATATAAAACAACCTAACTTGTCCTGGTCAGTTTAGGTTGTCACGCAATACATTTCTTTTTGATGCAGTAGGGCCAAGGCGCGGTACGACCTGTATCAACTGCGCCTTAGAAACACTCTTTCTTACTTACTTATTTGTTTATTAGCGGCAGGCGGCAGTTCATGGCTGGGAAGTCTTCGTCCTGGACACAGTCGAAGAACCACTCCGAACGCCGAAGGACCTGCTGCCGGGCCGACCACAGCCTCCCACGTCGGCACGGACGCTCATCGTAAGTCGCGGCGTCAGTCGACGGCGCTGCCGACCCTGCCTCCGAGCGCCCGCAAGCGCTTCGTGTTCGACGGTGAAGCTTGGATAGAGTACGAGCTCGAGGGACTTCCATCTGTCTACCGGCAGCCGAGTTCCTACGAAGAGATACGAGTCAAGTTCCAGACGGACGCACCGAACGGACTGCTTTGGTACATGGGCAGCGACGAGCGCAGTACACATCTCAGTCTCAAGGTTATTACATACCTGACAGTTGTAGACGGGTGGTAGAATGTCAGTGATGGTGGTCTGGGTGACGGACCACCCGCCAAGACCAGCATTCTATCAATACATTGCTTTGTAATACATAGCGGTCCGTTGCCGCCGGAATTTGGTTGATTTCCCATTGCTGCAAAGAGCTGAAAACTCAGCTCTTGGAGCAGAGACGAACACCGTCCAGCGCTGCCGGGTCGTTGTACAAATGCCTGACTTATTTACTTACTTACTGCTGAAGCGAAAAAAGTCAGAAGAGTAAGAAATATTACTGGTTGTGTTCCGCGTAGAACGGAGCACTGGTACTGATGGTCACATACGGTGGAGATATGAAAGCGGACAAGTTCAAGTTTACGCCGGAACACCGACTGGACGACGACGAGTGGCATGACGTCATATTTGCTAAACACAATAAACAGGTTCGCGTTAATTCCATCAGGTTTTCTGGTGAAACTACTGTGAGAATGCTGAGTATACATTCAGTACAGTGTATTGTGAGTTAAGCTTAAAAAAACAAAAAAGCCTTTTTTATTTACAACTTATTAGTTGTCGAAAAGTTCTTTAATTAAAACTTGTGGCAGCTAAACGTCTGTTTTTGATTCTGTTGTCAAGCGTTGAACGCGTTATACGTATACTGAAGCGAAAATACGGCTTTCTCTGCTGGTAGCCTAGATGTGGAGTTAGAGTGGTGTTGGCGGTGTTTGAAGGTGACAGTGACAGTAGACGTCGAGTACTTTCCGAGGAATCTGATGGCTGATCTGGAGTTGATGGCCTCTAGACGGCTGCTGGTTGGCGGCAGTGAGGACACGGCTGGCATTACTGACGGCCTCATGCGAAACAACTTCTACGGAACCATCGACAAGGTGTTCGTCTGGTAGAATGTATTTACATGTCGGCATTACATCGAACAGATTGCAATGATTCATCGATGCTTGTCCATGTACGTGTAATTGAACGTGTAAAAATACTTCAAGAATTCGCAATGAAGCTGTAATGTTTTTGTTTAATTCACAGCGTTCATTTTTCCTGGTTTTGAAGTCTCAATAAGTGTATTGTGCAATATAGGTAGGTAATTGGATATAGGTAGATGGACTGCCGAGGAGTGTTATTTTTGGCTAAAGTAGGCAGTACGTGAGAAACACTCAACAGTAGGGACCTGCGAATCGTTTTTTTCGATCGAATCGAATCTCGAATCGAATCGGCCGTATACCACGCAAGCCGTAACACACTAAACACAGCCTAACGGACTGCAGGCCATCGGTATTTTGTATTTGTGACGACCGAGAGTGATGTACGGACTACGGAACTCCGAACTGAGTACTTGTTTAAATTCAATTCAGTCATAAAACGCGTCAAACAATGCTGTTGTACGCTTATTTTACTCCCAAAGTCGACTTTAAATGCAAATTTAACTACCACCAATCGTTTCTATACGAATGACGATTGACAGCGCGGACGATTCGAAAATTTCGAATCGGACAATCAATACGAATCAAATCTCGAATCGGACGTACGATTCGAAATCGAATCGAATCACGAAGCTTTGCAGGTCCCTACTCAACAGGACTACGAGCTTATGTCTTCAATTGCCAACAGCTATATACATCACAGGCTCACAGCATGCAGTTAAAGCGAGTAATGAATGCGTTATAATGTGTAACGTAATACGTGAAATAATAAAAATTGCCTTAGGTTTATTCGTATTTGCGATGGTTTTCGGTGAAAGGTGATATTTTCCAGTCGCGCGGGTATTCCAAGTCCGATCAACTTCTTCGACCTGACAGTGTACAAGCCGACTCCGAGATACATCAGCATCTTTGGCAACGTCAACGCCGTGTCGACGGGTATAGCCGCGGCGAAGGTGAACGAGCCTTCAGCGGTGACGTTCACGCGATCAGGAGCGTTCATCCGCCTGTCACTGTGGCAGGCACGGACGTCCGGATCCGTCGAGTTTCACTTCAAAACTCTGGAACCACACGGCCTACTGGTCAGCCATCTCACATGTCGATTTGACCTAGTTGCACTTTACACTAAGAGATCTCGTCTTTTGTTCCTCTCAGTTGTGTATTGTTGTTTATATTTACATGTTGCCATCTCTAGGGTCCGGCAGCAGCGTTTGTGCAATAAGCCTGTCTCGTTTCCTGGCCGATTGTCATAAGAGGCGACTGAACCAGGGATCCGGTAGCTTCGTTTTTGCGGTATTTTGCGTTGTTGTCATGTACAGTTTCTGGGCGTCAAAAACCTGTCACTGAACACTTGAAATGTAGAAAGCTGAAAACTCATCTTTTTTGGAGCAGTCACAAATAGTATCGGCAATGCTATGACGGTTACTGAGAATTTGACGCCTTTAACCCTTTGACGCCCACTGTTGCCATACCTGTACAGTTATAAAGCAGCCTGTGCCAAACCGGGTTAAGCCGTCATGTGTAATGTTTGACATCCGGGCACTCTGACGCTCAGCCGTGAGCGTCAGAGTGCCCGGATGTCAAAAATTACAAATGATGGCTTAACCCTGTCTGGCACAGGATGCTTTATAGCTGTACCCATATGGCAACAGTGAGCGTCAAAGGGTTAAAAATGTTTCTTCCGATATGTTTACTTACAGGTGTACAGCGGCGGCAGGCTGGGTCAGAGAGACTTCTTTGCGGTGGAGCTGTTCGACGGAGTACCGTACCTCGTGGTGGACTTCGGTGACCGCGTTCATCGGTTCACGCTTGGCCGAGACGCGGCGAGACGAGTCAGTGACGGGTCGTCACACCACGTCAAGGTCGAAAGGTCAAACAAGACTCTGATGCTCTATCTGGACGGCGACGAGAAGTCGGAGAACATCATCAGCTCGTTCACCTCACTCGACCTAGGTGATTGATTCTTGACTTGAAGACAAGTATTTGTCGCGTTGCTAAGAATAAGACTAAGACTCTGTGAAGTTATTTCTGTTGTCATCACAGTGATTGTCGATCGTTCCGGTTCCACCGTCTTTATCGGTTTGTTGGGCGGCTTAGCAATTTTGTTCGACGTAAACGTGCCGCTGACGATGATACGCCGGTGCCGTTGACAGACGTGAGTTGACCGTGTCTGCAATCGTCTTCTGTTTATCAGTGGAAGAAGCGACTGAATCCGTCACACGGCTTGGACGCAGCTCGTGGACTGACTTACTGGTGGTGGGGCAATCATCCGAGTGCTGCAGTTTTTTCGTTTCTGGTTGCCTGCAACCTCGGTCAGTTGCTGTGTGTAGAAGGCTTTGATCTCGGTGTTGGCTATGCGACACGCTGTTCTATAGACTATGTGATCGCTCTCGGCTCCAGTCCGCTTCCAGCGACGCTCGAGTTGTCGACGTGTCTGCTTGGCAGTAACCGTCTCTTCAGACTATCACCGACTGCTGGGCTTGTCACGTCACATCGCTTTGTGCGGTTTCTGAGTGCGTTGACGACTCGTGATCTCTCTGTAGAACTCGTCAATGTTGGTTCACGTACACGTCCGAAATCTGACGGTAGTTGTGGGACAAAGTCCTCCGGATTCACTGCACGGAAATTTCTGGATGTAAAAGCCTCAGGCGTCACTAAACCGATAAACGTCATTTGACAAAGATCGGTGAAGAGTTATCGTGGTCAGGCTGACCAGTGCAAAAACACCAACACACACAGACACACAAACAAACAAACAAACAAACACACACACACACTTAGACAGCAGCGATTATAATCATCACAGCTTTACTAGCTAGTAGTGTGATTACGATGAAAGGCATGAAAGCGCTACAAATAGGCCTAGATGCAGGACGGTTCAGAGATAGCCTACTGCCTACATGTATATTTCGAGGACGATTGCATTAACGTTTGCTGATGACGGCAGATAAAATGTTTAGTTGTTGTTTTTCTGTTATTTTCAGGAACGTTCTTCTTCATCGGGGCCGTCAACAACGCGGCGAGACTTCCGTGGCACTTGTGGACGCGCAATGGTCAGTTCTTCGTCGGCTGCGTGTGGGGCGTGCGAATCAACGGCGGTGACGTGGAGGATCTGCCGCGGTTCGCCGGTCAACAGCAGGTGCCCGGGGTGGAGCCGGGCTGTAAGACCAAGCCGCTCGCCTGTGCACACCCTCAGTGCTTGCGAGGAGTCTGCGAGGACCGTAGTGTCGGCTTCATCTGTGTCTGTACCAACACGCCGTACAGCGGACCGCTTTGCGATGAAGGTATAGATCGCTATTAACCCTTTGACGTCGATCCACTGTTGCCATATGGGTACAGCAGCTTTAAAGCGTCTTGTGCCATACCGGCTTAAGTCGTCATTTGTAATTTTTGACATCCGGGCACTCTGACGCTCAGGGCTGAGTGTCAGAGTGTCCGGATGTCAAAAATTACAAATGACGGCTTAAGCTAACCCGGTCTGGTACAGGATGCTTTTAATAGCTGAGCTGTACCCATATGGTAAGATTGATTGGTAACAGTGAGCGTCAAAGATGGACCGACCGGACGCAGACGAAGTAATAAATGAATGAGTCGGAGCACTTGTATAAAGGCTGCAATATCGCAAAAACCCGGCACCAGATGTCCATTGTCACTTCCAATCCATAGAGATGAGACGGCGAACAGCTCACCTTATTATAGTTTTTTTTGAGCCGCATTATTGCTGAAAATTTCCAGTAGCCTATTTAAATCTACGATTGCAATTTTCTGCCCAGACGCCAGAGCCGCCTTATACAGCATCTTGGTTTGTCAGTGATGTTTTTTCAAAAGCGAGTTAGTGAGCGGCCCGTAGAGTACGCGAAATCTTCCTAGTCTGATGGCCATAAAAGTGACAGTATTATTCGCTTTGGTGATGAACATCGTCTTGCCATTTGTAACCGGTTTGAAATGTCTGATATCCGACGGCCAGTGTGATAGAGGCATCGAGGATGGTTAGAGAAAGTTGAACTTTTGAACACCGGCGATTGGAGTAATAAAGTGGAGGTAATGTCAACGTAACGTGTAGATGCGATGATGGTGGCGTACACGGGCAGCCAATCAAGCGTTGTGTCGCTACAGCTGCCGCTGAACGCTCACATCAATAACATCTCACTCAGATTCAGAACACCGAAACGCAACGGCCTGCTATTCGTCGCCACCAATCGCGGCATAGCGGACTACATCAGAGCTTTCATTGACGACGGACGTCTCAAGCTCCAGGTCAACGTTGGCGGTGTCATGCCGGTAAGAAACCACCCACGAGGCCTTCCCTCACATCCATTTTCATTTTTTGGTTTTATATTTCTGTAATCTTTAAACATTTTCTGGCTATTTGCAGTCGACTGCACGGGCTAACAGTCAGTTGTCGTATCGTATCGTATCGTATCCCGGCCAATATCTGCACACTTTCGCGTCGACCTGGTATTGTGCTGGACATGATCGTAACAATAAATTTCAATGTTTATAGGTCGCAAGGTCGGGTGCACTGTGCTCAAATAACCAAACAATATTCAGTTTACCGACTGTTTCTCAAGGTTTATTACTACCCACTATAGTCAACCGGCCAAAAAATTGTTCTTGATTTCAGACTCAATCACGCAATTTTTCTAACGTCCGATTGTTGACTTGGTTCAGTGGAGTATTGTGACGCCGATGTTTGATTGCAGACTGCGTTCCAGATGACGTTGCACTGTCAGACGAGTGATGATCAATGGCACACGTTGTTTGTGCGTCGCAGAGCGAACTTCTTGAAGGCGTGGCTCGATGACTGTCCACCAATGGCCGGTAAGCAGCTCACATGGCGCCGTGGCGCTCTTACGTTTTTATTTTTTGATTATATCCGAATTTTATTAGTATACGTTCTGGAAAACAGACGGTGATAATATAGACAACATGACACAGTATAGGCCCCTACCACTGTCTCGACCACGTATTAGTATTTTAGCAGCATTTAAATAAAGTCAAAAAATTGTATTATTTTATTTTTATGAATTGCATTTAGAAACGTTTTGCCGCCGTTTTCTGGCGTTTGTTTCATGAATATATGTAGCACGTTTACGCTTTTTTTTACAAACTTTTTAATAATAGGCCTAGTAATTTTTATTCTGGAAGATGGAACTGTCAGTCACACCAGAACAGGCTTACTCCAGGAGCTACTCGAGGAATGCATTTCATATGACCTGACCTTTTGACCTTTTATTTGTTCTGTTGCTTTTTATCGTTTCGTATAGCTATGCTTATGTAGAACTGTGGTGACGTGCAAACGACATAAGTGTCAGACATAAGTTATACTGCCTCAAGAGTTAGCCGAGCCTGCCGAGGGCCAGATCAGTGGTCTGAGTAGCCTACGTGGGTATGATTCAGTTGAAGATGAAGACGTGTTAGTTGCTGTGCTTCAGCGGACATAGCGGGCGAAGGTTACACGTTCGATGTCGATTACCTGCAGATCGGCGCCAGTGACGACGGCGATAACACGGCGTTCATTGGTCACATGCAGAACTTCTGGGTCGACGGAGTCGACATCATCGACGTCCTGCGGCGTCACACGCCGGCCTCACAGCACTCCGTCCTCGCCAACACCGGCCAACTCACCCATCGCGAGCTACCCATTCCCGTCAACCCGGTCACACTGAGGCCCGGCCCGGCTTTCCTCCGTCTCCCGACACTCGACCTGTCTCAAGGAAACGCCAGGCTCAAGATGATGTTCAAAACGCAGGTGAGTGGTCGATGGTAGAGGTGCTTGGTCACCTGGGTTTGACGCCAACTGTTGCCATGTGGGTACAGCTATAAAGCATCCTGTGCCAGACCGGGTTAAGCCGTCATTTGTAATTTTTGACATCCGGACACTCTGACGCTTAGGGCTGAACGTCACAGACCAAGGGTTAAATCAACTAGACTACTGCAACTTCAGTAACTCCTATGACTCCAGGCTGCAGCTTATTCACTTAAACTTAAAACATTAATGGCGGATTTCGTGATCGTCGCTCAAAGGTTGAGTCTACTTGACTAGCTAGTCCAAGTAGGCCTACACTCAGCGTGAAAACCGTTGCAAGAACACAAAACCCACTCTCAAGTCAAGTCAAAATGAACCCACTCAAATGTTGTGTGGCGAAATCAGCCACTCAGTTCTTTACTCACTTAAGTGGCACTCATCTGAGTGAGTGGAGATTTGAGCGGCGTTCTTGCAATCCGCCCTAAATGTATTTACACTGGTTCCTCAAAACTCGCTGATATAAGCTTACGTACCGGAGATTGACCTCAGCGCAAAGGTTGCTTGCTGGCGACCTATCATTGCAACAGAGGCCGAATCCGCCTCAAAGTATCATCGCACGATCGTATAGAACAGGTATTATGAGCGTTCAGTCAGTTAGTCATGCAGGTACTGCGTATGGTGACCGACGTAAGAAAAAATATGTTGGATTAAAACAAAACAGCCGAAATTATAAACTACTAAATACAATGCAAAGTTTTTAAAACTATGAAATGGATGCATTAACTGAATCACCTCTGACCGGCGTCTCCCAGGTGTCATCGATGAAGATGCTGGGCATCACTGTGACGGAAACCTTGTCTATGGCTGAACATGTCAAAGCTCTAATCCACAACTGCGCGTCATCCTTGTACGCGCTACGTGTACTACGAAGCCACGGATTAAATGACGCTGCGCTTCAGACAGTCTATCGAGCGGTTGTTGTCACCAGATTGACATACGCTATAAGTGCCTGGTGGGGTTTTACCACCGCGGACGATCGCCAACGCATT
>Ga0056114_1001735_pt1 | contig 10345 bp, 6 predicted proteins | sample WorMetHERISLAND1_FD_77005 | JGI IMG/M metagenome (GOLD analysis project Ga0056114, IMG submission 77005) | Marine gutless worms symbiont microbial communities from Max Planck institute for Marine Microbiology, Germany - Olavius loisae HERON... ... | reverse complement strand
CCCCACAGCTGCCGGCAAACGTCGCAAAAACTGCTGCCGGGACAAGGGTTAAAAACAGCAGCTGACATGCCCTGCCGCTATCATCCTCACAGTCCACAGGAACCAATTGTTCCGCAAACCAACGGCACACAAGTTGGATGCAAATCTGTGCAAGCGGATCTGAGCCACACAAATGTCACGATATGGTTTGAAATGTGAACGCACAAACATCGGGAAGCGCAATACCAATATCGTATTTCACACAGAAGTACTTGTTGTTTCTACAGCTATGAGAAATGACGAAATCACATCAAGATTATTTTCAATATTTATGGAAACAAAACTCAGAAACTGACGTAAAAAGAACTTTGATAGCAAGACTGTAAACTGAAAAGTTAAGGAAATTGCGCTATTTTGGCCATTTCATCAGATAGGCCTATAGGCTACATTGTTCAGAACAGTACATCATTCATACAAGGAAGGAAGGAACCTTATCAGGAAAGAAAAAAGAGGAAGACCAAAGACACCATTATACAGCGGACAAACATGGATCTAGAAAGTAGCGCGAGATTAACGTACAACACAGCTCGGTGTAGAAGGGCGGTGAGGATGATTAAAGACCACTCATCACAGACAGACCTGTGGTCAATTGGTAACTGGTCAATGAATAGGTGTCACAGTCAACGAAGTCTTCTAACAAATCAGCTACTTGTGGTGTAGTAATAACAATAATGAGAGAGAGACCTGTTGGACAGTGTGGAACTGCATGTTCCAGACGTTGACGTCGTCTGTGTCGTCGACGATGTGTGAGAAAGGCTTCCACACTGACACAGCACGATGATGCTGACGTTCGCCGCCGTCAGACCATATCAGTATTCGATGCAGCTCAGCGCCGTCTGCACACACGTACATACACTGCCATTGTCGACCTATCTGTGTATAACGAAACCCTCCCTCGTGAGGCCGAGCACGCATTGCACTGCGTCCGTTCGTCTGTCAAACCGTCTCATACCCGAACCTAAATCAGGAAATACGTTGAAAATTTGGTGGGAAAGAAGTTCAAAAGTTAAGGTTTACGATTTCTGGGAAAACTTCATAGCATAAAATGAAGTTTAAGTATACAACTAAAACAGCAAATATGAACAAATGGTGATATTACTTTTGCAGCACATCGCCTCGTCAATATAACGGCTATTAAAAATGGCGGCCGTGCGCCATTTTTAATTTTCCAAAACGGCAAGTATCAATTTGTTATCGTACGATCATCATGGCATCTATGTCCTCAGACAAAATTTCCCTCAAAATCCGTCCATCGATGCAGTCGAGTTATAATCGAAATCTTATTCTCTAACATGCTCTGCCATCTTGAATTTGAATTTTGGTAATCGTCATCTTTCATTCCTTATCATATTTTTCGTTCAGTGTATTAGATCGCCGTTAATATGCCGAATTTGTTTCATCTCGTAGTTACATTGCTTTTTGGTGTATTATATTTCTTTTTTGCTTTTTACTCAGTTGAATTTTCGTGATTTTATTTTCAATTGTATAACATGTACGTCTGATACGTGTTAATAAACGACATACATACATACATACATGCATACATAATCTTAAACTCGATCTTTCACAACAGCTAATGGCCTGCTGGACTTCTCAACAAAATACACAACACAATATAGACAATGAACAGACTAACAGTTATTGTTGTCAAACAGTCAAAGTGTGTTATACAAATCAAACTTTCAGACAGAAATCTGTGATTCCAACCTTTCCTGTAGAGGTTCAGAATGGCGTTGGAATTAGGAAAGTCTACAGCGATTCGGCTGAATGATAAATTCTTCGTGAAGAACACTGGTTCGTCGCTGGTTGGTCTGACGACGTCGAACATGAGTTGATGTGACTTGATGAAGGACAGAGTACTCGTCACATAGTCCCTCGAGTTCCCTATACACTGCCAACAACAACACGCGGCTACTGTAAGGCCCATGGCAGACACGCAACAAAGTCGGTGCAACTTCATCGTGCAACTTTGTTGCGCAACAAAGGTGCCCGGGCAACTGTCAATTTTCCATCGCAAACAATCGCCAAACATACATGGCTTCTAGTGACACAGACGAGTCGACGACATAATAATCAGTAGTGCTTTGTTAATCGCTTCTACGCACTACGCTCTATCAACAAATCACACAGTAGGCCGAGCCGAAAAATACAGATGGTTTCTATCTAGCAATTTAGTTGTTCGACTCGTCAAAAGTTCGACAAAGTTGTTCGACTTTGTTGCGTGTCTGACATGGGCCTATACAAGTAATAGAAAAGGGCTTTTTGAACCATCGCAGCACCGAAACCCCTTAACTATGACAACAAGGAAACTTGCTCTTTAAGATTACATTATGCATGCAAAATTTAACTTCGATCCGACAACGTTGGTGGTCTGAGCCAATAACTACTCAATTACTACTCGTTTTTATTTCTGTTTCTGTTTCTATCGCATATTGGCGTTCGTCACTTACATCTCGCGATATCGGTACAGTAACTGTCAGTCCGTCTGTCCGTCTGGGCATGTAGGTGCAGTTTACTGCCCTGCTACCACCGATTTGCTTGTATTCTCAATGTCACTATATTCGTTTCTGTGTGCAAATACATAAATGAAATGCTATTTTTATTGATGATTGACAGATCACACATGTAGTTGTTTTCATGGCAACTAACGGTGCCTTAAAGGCTTAAACACAAGAAAGGTGTAGAAATTTGAGCGCTTACTTAGCTTATCGCCACGTTCGATTGTAATTAATAAATATTTTCATTTTCGCTGTTTTAGCGCAATGGCTCATATACAGCTTTATTAAAGAGACTGTCATCACTTAGTGTCAGCACGTGGACGCACCTGTACAGGTGAGTGTGGTCGTTACCTGTGCAGGTCGTGGTGAAGGTACGTCGTCGTCGTTGACTCTGAGCCAAGCTGACTCGACTCGTCTCTGTTCAACCCATGAACCACCGTCGAACACTTGATCAATGTCCTTCAGCGAGTAGACACAGACCGCCGAGCCCCAGTTCTCCACGCTACGTGCCACACAGACACACACACGCTGTGCACTGGTTCAGTGATCCCGTCGCTCGTATCTATACGTCATCTCAGTTTTACTACTTCCTACCGCCGTACACGAGAAACGAGTAAACGTATTTCTTTCTGCCTGTCGGCTGGATTTTCCTCAAAAGTTGTTAGATTTTCTGAAACTCGTCAACCATTTTGTCACATTCGCCACTGAATATCTCGGAAACCGTTCCGTTAGAAACCGTTGGTTCCAAATAGGAAATGGCATATGGGGTATCGAATGGTCACGTGACCGATGACGTCACGTGACCCTGAAAGGTCAAGGTCTACCTCGTGACCCCAATACGCCAGCCCAATAACTCGAAAACAGCTCTGGAGATGCAATCGATAATTACTAAATAGTCTGCAGTGATGTAGTACGGTCGGATATCCTAGCGACAGCTTGGTTTCTTGTTATCAATGCCATTTGATTCACTTCTATGAATGTCGAAAAGCACGTGTACGTGATGTTTTACCTGTTTGCCAAGAACAGCGCATAGAACAGCTTCGACGACGCATTGTAGTCGACATCATCTGAAAGTCAACACATCGCGCAGCACTACAGTATTTCATAATGGACATCGTTGATTTGCAATTACCGTGCAAAATTTCTCTAAACTGTGAATGAGTGGCAGAGTTGGACATATTGGGTCCAATTTTCTAAATCCAATCCAATCCAATCCAATCCATATGACCGATCGAACAGCATTTATTTATGCCGTCAAAGCACCAATGCATCACTGCTCCAAAACTGCACAAATCATATTATATACACGAAAAATGTTACTGCACAAACTGACCGAACGAATTAACTAGTTCAGCTAGTTAAAATGTAGTAGTTGAAATGTTTGTCGGAACAAGAATGTTGAAGAGGCCTATGACTAGTTCTCAACAATTCGGCACAAATCTCGGCATCAGTCATACTAAATTACATTAAAAATTTATCAAAGAAGACTTCTGACCCAATCCAATCCAATCCAATCCATGGACGAATCCAATCAATGATGATGAGTGGCATTGTGGAAGGTTAGTGTGCTATTAAGCCGTGCAATAAGCGTTCGGCGCTTTTATTGTAGTTGAGCACACCTGTTTCGGTTCTTCTGTCTACCGCTAGGTGGCGCCATTGCACAGAGTTAAATATATCAAAATGCACATTTTCTTGTTATGCTGCCCTCCCTAGGGTGTCGCATTACGTTGCATACCGTCCATGCCCGTCTCTCCGTCCGTCGATCAACTCCCGTGCCTCCGATTTTCTCGAAATTAAAAATAGAACTAGTGGAGCAAATTCAAGGTCTAAAAGTCAAAGGTCAAGGTCACTGGGAACGAAAATGCGAAAATCGTTTTCCGCGCATATTTTCGTCACAAGTGGATCGATTTACGTCAAACGAACACCAAAATGATCATCGTCGAATAGATTTCATCAGCAGAAATGCTTCATTTTGTGATATTTTCTGTAATTATAAGAGGACCGTATGTCGCAGAGGCCAGCTGACCGTGCAACTACTTGTTTCGGCGCAATAGCACAGTTTTAGATACATTTTTAAAAACAAAACACGTGACTTTTTCTCGAGTAAATATTTGACAGTTTGTTTATTTTGTCTGGGCCTATCTCCTCCTAAACGCAGCGTCGTACGATGGCGAAGTTTTGCACGCACACGCGTGCCGACCATGTGCAGGACATCTGTAGCGTTTTATGTCTATAGGGGTCGTCGTTACGAAAATAATGACATTTTTTCCACAAAATGCGTGCATGTAGGCCTAGACTTTTGCTGCGGTGACCTCAGGCAACGGGTCGGTCGGCGGGACCGTAGGCAGTAGGCCTATACCAGCAGCAGCGTGCTAGGCCGCTACAGTGACGTAGCAGGCGTGTCGCCATCTGATTGGCCCCTGCGTGTTTAATCATGTAGGTCGCTGACATAAGCGGGCTGGCAGCAGCTCAAGCATGCAACTGCCACTGCCACTGGCACTGCATGTGCTGTGCCTCAGCCGTCCAGTCTTTCACCAAATAAATCAAGCTGTTATTTATATTTCGTACGCATGTACAGAGCGGATTTCAGTCCTATAATAACGTAGACAAGACATGGAATAATTGCTCTAGTAGAACCTTGCAACAGAGTTTATTTATATGCATGGTCGATTTTGTTCATCGCGCGTCCCCATGCGAAGCCGCGTGCGTGCGCCATATTGGTATATCGTCCGCCTGTCTGTCCGTTTCTCCGTCTGTCACATTACGCCACTGTGTCAAAAAACCCAAACGTCGCTCATAAACCGCGCGATGCTTACACAAGCTGTCACACAATGCCGTCTGCAATGACTTGCTAAGAGCTCGAGTGAGGTACGATCACCGTGAACTGCCAATGACCGTATATGAAGACAGACGAGATAGAGATGTGTGTATAGCATACAGATGTCATTGAAGTGGACGGGAACGTTGGCGGAGCGGCCACGGTGAGCACAGACGAGCCTCGCCTTAATGAACGACGTGAAGCGATGCTGCATGTTGAGCCCAGAGCCGCCCTCGTCATTCTTATTCACACGTAACACGTAACACTCTTCACTAAAGCTTCGGTCACACCAGGCCGATGCTGTCCGCTCGCGCAACGACAGATAACAGTCTAACCGATGCTTACTGAATGTCGTGTTCAGCTGTTACTTTACACACCCAACAGACAGTTTCTAGCCGACCGCACTTATGCGTCCGTCCGTCACCGTTGTCGTCTGTAAGTTGAAATGTATCTATTGTGGCTAAATGGTACGTCTTACCGAAAAACTGTCTGAAGAAGCAAATAGGAAATGGCCTATGAGGCATCGAATGGTCACGTGACCGATGACGTCACGTGACCCTGAAAGAGTCAAGATCATGAACCAAATAGGCTTTGAGTCCAATATCTCGAAAACAGCTGCAGATGCTATTTAGCAACAATCGCTAATTACTAGATAGTCAATACGGTAGGCTATCCCATCCTAGCGACAGCTTGCCTTCTTGTTATGTGTCTGTTCTACCATGCTCCAGATAGCGGTGTACACGAGTGTATATGATGACAGACTATAACAATGCGCATGAGAGTTAACCCACTAGGCGAACTAGTTGGAAGCTAGTTAGAAACCAGGGTTGCCAACCCGGGTTGGCAACTAGTTTCCAACTAGTTCGCCTAGTGGGTTGCTGCCTTTATCGCGCCAACAATAATTAAAGTCCAATAGGCCTATCTATGCAGCGCTGAGCTGTGACAAACAATGAACAGTGTAACATCGAGCATGTGATAACCTTGCAGACGCGTGCTACACGCGAGTAGTATGTCTTGTCACACAGCGCCGTCGACTCGACAGCCAACTCACGGAAGAACACGTAGACGAATCGGTCAATGTCAAACATCGCCACAACGTACGCCGGCTCCAGCGCTGCATGTACACACCCATTGTCATTCTCTTTCACACGGTCTCAGTTGTCAGAAAATCATGACATGTATGTGTACAGTTTAAATTTTATTATAAAAAAATTGTGCCAAGTCTCTTTGATCACTAAACCTGTTCATCTTCCAGACACTCTCCATCAGATCCACTTTTGGAGGCTCCTGGCTCTGCCTCTGGACTCCGTTGTAGGACTTCCGTCACACAGACCTCCTAACAACGTCCTTCTGCTAATTGCACACCCTACCCACCACACCCAGGGTTAAACCGTCATTTATAATTTTTGAAATCCGGGCACTCTGACGCTCAGCCCTGAGCGTCAGAGTGCCCGGATGTCAAAAATTATACATGACGGTTTAACCGGGTCTGGCACAGGATGCTTTATAGCTGTACCTATATAGCAACAGTGGGCGTCAAAGGGTTAACAAACTGAATAGCTCGACTGACTGATGAGTCAAAGGAGGTGAACGGAATCACTGACTGTTGATCCACTTTTGGTCGGTGTCAGTCCGCAGCAGATTGACCAGCGGCTCGCCGTCCTCCGCTGCCGACGACTGTATTGCTGGACGGATGAAGCCGATGTAACCGGATCTGTCAGTCGCTACAGCAGCGTACATGGCCGACAGGTCGTGAGGGTTGCCAGACACTAACACGACAAACCACATCTATCATTCGATCACCCACTCGCGTAAAAGACAGCAGTGCTGTGATGTCATAATATTTATTAGCTATAGCCTATACACAACAACAACAACAACAATAATAATTTGTAACGCACAGTAACAAACAAGAAGCCAAGCTGTCACAAGGATAGCCGACCGTACTGCTTCACGGCAGACTACAGTATCTAGTAACTAATTAGCCAAATAGCAGCTCCAGATGTTTTCAAGATAGTTGGCTCTAAGCGTACTGGGGTCACGCCTTAACCTTTTGGGGTCACGTGACGTCGTCGGTCACGTGACCATTCGATTCCCTATAGGCCAGTTCCTATCGGTGGTCCTTTGGAACCAAGCCTCTATTCATAACGGATTCCGAGATATTCTATGGCGAATGTGACGCAATGGTTGACATGGCCTTAAACGACCTCTAAACAAAGGTCAAAGTCATTCATTTTGGTACCAATCGATTCCTCATATGCGACTTCCTATAAGCTGTCAATAGTAACTCTCTAGGGCGCACCGTTTAGCCACCATACGTACGCTACACAGACGACAGACAGAGGACAAACGGACGCAACATTGTAGCACAAGCGCGACCGTTAGTACCAGTGATATGTTACTCTAAATCTAAAGTAAGTAACAGGTCACTGGTTAGTACGGTCGGCTAACATGGAACCTTTACAACAGCGCGAAGTGATTAGATACGATGCCTAAATAGTGACAGCGCACAGCAGTTGTGCATTGAGACCCTGCACAGGTCCGAGACAGATTTCGGAGCTATTTTAAGCCAGTTGGCGGATGTCTTGTCGCGGACGTCCGTTGGCAGCCGGTTCCGTGTTCAAGGCGCATCAAAAGCAAATTTACATCTGTTTGCTGCTAACCTGATTTCCCTGAATTCCAGACGTCACGGCCTTTCAAAGTCATCCTTTCAAGACATTTGCGACCCATCATCCTGCATTCACCACCTCCTCCCACCCCACGTGACACTTCTAACAGTTACGCCTCTCCCGCGCCTAACCTCATGTATTAAAAACATTGCTCCTTCAGTGCATACACGTTAAATCATTTCCAAATAAAAGTACCCAACTAATCTAAGATTCTGCCCTCCCTACACAGTCATTTTCTACAATTGCATTATTATTATTGGTCTTAGTGGTATCAATCCAAGTCGCCGAAACTTGACGTTTAACGTGTTTAGTTAGCCCTTTTGTCACAATACCGTGATGTGACAGACAGACGGACGGGCAGCATAGCATCGTGTGGTAATTAATAACTAACTGACAGATGTATGTGATGTGTAAGAAGAGAGCGTGTATACCGGAGTGTATGAAGGCGTAGTGTGCAGATGGATCATAAGGACACTTGGCTCTCCCACTCTGAGGTCCAGCCACACGGACAACATCCAGTGTCGACGCCTGCATCAGCACACCGACATACCGTGATCTTGTCGTTGCATGACAGTGCCAAGTGACAGTATTAAATATAAAATACGGACTTTTTAAGGCAAAATTAAAACCATTGAACGCCGTCAAAGAGATGAGTTTTAACTTTTAAGTCATATAGGCTAGGGCTGTAAGAAAATCGAGGCAAAATCGCCACAGATTTTTACAAAGGGAAAAACCGCTTTAGAACGATCTGTCGTGATTTTGCCTCGATTTTATTACAGCCCTATATGACTTAAAAATCTTTCACAAATCCTTTCCTCCATAATCTTTCTAGTTCCTTCTCTACTGCCTTCACGGATCTTTGAAGCTGGCAGGCTGCACTGAACTAAGTGGGCACTGTCGTCTGTTTGTTTTAGTTTCTTCTTTCTGGCTACGTGTGCTAGGTTATGCTGATCACACTCAGCATTTGAGACCACGTCAAACTCTTCTATCGTATCGTATCGTATAAGTTATTACGGGGCGGTATGACGGTGAAGTGGCGTGCAATGTTAGCGTAAATCGTCGACAAGTCATTACAGTCTGCCGTTGAACGGGTCTATACATGTACATTGGCGCCATTTCAATCGACCGCAGACAGACAGACAGACAGACAGACGAATCGTCGCTGCGTAAAATTCCTATGCAAATTTCTTCCATATGAACGTATGTTGTTAACAGCATACGCGAGTACCAGCGAAACTGGGGACAGAATGTTATGCGCTGTCGACGGATTTGCGCTATCGACTGATAGCAAGAGCAAGGCTGGGCGTTCAGTCAACACGACGCCTAAATATACTGAACTTTGGGGTTATCCCGGGTCTGGAGGTCGTTGGACCTCGAGGGTCTGTGACCCCTCCGCGGTCAATAACGTCAAACAATGTCTGGCCAGTCAACATGACGTGGCCATGCAGGTGGTGGCCTGGCTTAGTGGTAGCGCGTTGGTCTCGATTGACGTGGTTACTCTACGAGTACGACGGGCCCGGTTAGTACTTGGATGGGTAACCGTCTGTGGGTAAACCATCTTGGTTAACCAGCCACCCAGGTCAACTCAGCCTTTCATTCTTCCGGGGTCGATAAATGAGTACCGGCAATATGCCGGGGTAAAGGCGTGAGAATCACCTGTGTCGGGTGGTAGGTAAACACTGTGTGATACCATATAACAAGTGGTCTCTCGAGCGCATTAAAGGTTTGTTAACGTATTTATGCGCTATACAAATCGACGTAAAGGCCTACTTTACTTTACTTTGCATGCAGTCAACCTCATCAACTAGCGTGAACCACGTTACATACGTTGAGGTAGAACTCCTGCGGACTGTAGGCACCAGTAGAACAGACGTACAGCGTCCTGCCGCCATTCACGGGAAACACAGTGCGTATGTGATTTCTACACTGTACAACCTGTAGCAACCAGCAACAGACGAAACTAAACGATCTCAAAACAGCCTACAACTTAGCTAAACTTAACTTGTTTATCTGGTGTATAGCATCAGGTGGATTACACAGAATAAACTACAGGTTAAAATTAATTAAAATTAATGCTTAAAATTAATGATTAAAATAAATACATCAGAGAAACATAAAAGACAATAAAACAGTTGCAGTAGGATATATAGTAGTTACAGTACTATTATGAGTACTGTTATGTTACTGTTATGTTAATAGTAGGGTTGGGCAAATCCGGGTACTTCTTTTGAAACGAGTGTTTTCTATGGCCAAATTACCTGCAGAGTACGAATATGCCAACGAAATTTGCCTGTGACGCTGTTTTAGGTCGGTAAAATTGG
>Ga0056114_1001734_pt1 | contig 10345 bp, 3 predicted proteins | sample WorMetHERISLAND1_FD_77005 | JGI IMG/M metagenome (GOLD analysis project Ga0056114, IMG submission 77005) | Marine gutless worms symbiont microbial communities from Max Planck institute for Marine Microbiology, Germany - Olavius loisae HERON... ... | reverse complement strand
GTCCTCGTTGGAGAGAACGAGGACATGGCGTGGTGTATTCTGGGATGTGTGCATGTCGTTTATTGGCTTGTAATATTTGGAAACAATGCTGAATTATAATGAGAAAATACTGAGCTGATTTCTGTCGTTTTCATACCTATTTTGTTACCTATAAAACCATACTAAATACCTCTCCATCACACGTAATGGAAGTCTCTTCCCTCACACGTGGTGGGAAATCGCTTCTATCACAACATACCTCACATATACTTTTCGTTGACTGAATATTGGAACGTCAGAGAAAGTTTATATTTTCCGGGAAAATTACCCCGGCCTTACGCTAGTGAATGGTGGTGTTATTCGAAGATACAAAGGTCAAAGGCTAGGTCACTGGGAACGAAAGGAAAAAAATTCGCACAAATCTTCGTCAAGAGTGCATCAACTTACGCTAAATTGCCAAATTTGCGGCAAATTGGATCTCATTCGTGGACTATAGCAACTAAATTGCTGTTATCATTATATCGACTGTTCTCGCGAAATCTTGTTCCACAGATTCTGCTAGTGAAATTTCTAGAATACCGCCGCCGGTAAGTTTCACGTTGGCTGAGATTAAACATGATCGAACCAGCAACGCGTACGGCTGTCAACGAGGCAAACATCGCTCGACATTAATAAAATTTAGTCACTGTTTCTATTTTCTAAGAATCAAGAGACATCACAAAACCCGGCGTTCGGTTAATTTTTCGCAGAATAGCGCATAACTTCTTGCCAATAAAGCTGCGAGAACTGCTAAACGCATTTGGTCGACGCTGGCGCATCTACGAGTAACATGTGACCTGAGTAATCCAATCACAGGCAATTTGGCGGGCCTCGGAAATCGTCTCGAACAAGCCTGCATGCTGATTGAACGCAAATTTACAGACATTACAGTTTCACGTCAGCCCTCATTGTCTGTTAAGTGGCAATAGCTGATGGACCGGGCAATACGAGTGTCGCATTTTTATAAGTTGCTTGACTGGCCACTACTGTTGTTGCTCGCACGTTGGTTTCCGTTATTAACACAATAATATTGTCAGTTCTTGTAGTTTTGTACAAAAGCGAATCGAATGAACACATCTTGTCAAAAGATAGGACCTATTTAGGTTGCATAATAAATGACTAGACTAAATATATTGTTAAGCCTAATCGTTAAATTATCTGCATAATTGCAGCTTTCTGTTACATCTGCATTTTATACATCTTTTGTCTTCGTGATATATGGATTTTTCTGTGTTTAACATTATATTGGGTTAAAGCAATCAGTGTAGCCTACGTACATAAAATTAATCCACACATTTGTATTCTTGTACTTATGTCAAAAGCCTTTTCCTTGTTCAGCTTTTACCGCACGATGCTATACAAAGCGCGATATCGCTACGGCAATTCGTCCGTCCGTCTGTCTGTCTGTCTGTGAGCGTGACGTTGAGGTATCGTGATCGGTGACATAGGTTGGAATTCTTCGATAATAATTTCATGGCCGATTAGCGTAGGATTTCCTCTCTCTGTAGCCCCCAGCATAACGGATCTACTCGACATAGATCAACCCGACATTTTGGCCGGAATAGGGATGGGGTACGGAAAAAGTGGCTTTATGCGTACAGAAGCTCTAATATCTCTGAAACGGGGCAAGATAAGACCAATGTCACTGTTGCGGACCAATAGGAAGTCCCATATGCGCTTTCGACTGGTACCAAATTCAACGACATTGGATGACCTAAGTTGAAAGGTAATTATTGTAGGCCTTAATTAACTATTTATAGTTTCACAATCAGGTCTGGTTTTATGCAGTGAATGCAAATTTGAAAAATAACAACAATCGAATAGTCATTGGTTGTAAGCAAAAATACGCTGTGGCTTTCTTGCATCAATTTATCAACAGTGCATATAAGACGAACCTATAAAAATTTCATTTTCACGAGGAATTAAGGTCGTGCAAAACTTGACGCGGACGCAGGTCGAGGTCTCGCCGCTAATCAGTCGCGAAATTACTGTCGTGTATGTCTCGTAGTGCCTATTATACGACGATGCTAGTAGTCGCGTGGAATTCCTCTGAGCGTTCACTGACTGACAGGACGGTGTTAACTTAGTAACCAAATACCAATATCGACAGCGCCGGAACGCGTTGATTTCGCACTTGATGCCCGTGCAATGACTGAATGCTATCTATACGGCAGCAGCAGCAGCAGCAGCCGTTGTCATCTTCTCGCCTTCTGCGATCACTTCGCGCCTTCCAAAACGACACGAATTAACCCTTTCAACAACAATCACAGCTTCCTGTTTTAATAAACGGCAGTTATATTTTCAACATTTCTGCGAGAAATAGGCGCATTCGTCTCAGACATAAGATAATGCGAATTGTTGCACCGCACATGTGAAATCTGTATCTGTTTAGATAAATTGAGGTCCTCTGTCTGTAAGTTTCTTAATTTGAGGAGCTTATTTTCATGTTCTGATTGACTTTTTAGTTGTCACTTTATTGTCATTGTTTGTTCATGCAAATAGCCTATACACTGCTGCTACTGCTACTGTTATTATTTCTGTCACACTGGACTAACAAATTGATATCCTGACCATTAAGGACAAGTGCAATGTGCCTTATGGTGCAATTTTGTCGTGTTTATGTGTTTCCAAAAATAGTGGAGATCACTTCCGCTAATTGTAACCTACATCCCACGGCAGTGGCCGCGCACAACTATACGTACTGTTATAGTATATGATAGGACAAGGCCAACCAACAGCTCAGAGACACGGGCACTTTGTAGACATTGGGAAGAAGTTCATAATGAACAGGCTAGTGACCGTGCGAGTTAACCCTTTGACGTCCACTGTTGCCGTATGGGTAGAGCTATAAAGCATCCTGTGCGACAGACTGGGTTAAGCCGAGCGTCAGAGTGCCCGGATGTCAAAAATTACAAATGACGGCTTAACCCGGTCTGGCACAGGATGAATTATAGCTGTACCCACATGGCATCAATGGGCGTCACAAGGTTAAACAGAACTGGGCGTCAAATTTGGGCGATAACACTCGCGCTTCCTGTGTCAAAGGGTTAGCGGTGTGACAGTCCGCCAACCGGGTGCCAGCTGTAATCCAGACGGCCAGTTTTCACATTCGACCCAGGTTATTACCGTATACTCCGCCGGTCATTTATCCTGCCAACGATTCCAGCGTGTCAGATGGTAGTCTACGGACGTCCACAACAATTTTCGATAGCTTGTTTATGGTTTCCTGTTGGCGTCCTATAGTAAATTTGGCGCTAGCTTGTACATTTTATAAGAGATAACGTGATATAGGTGCAAATTCTCAATTTTTCTCCCTCCCCTCCTTTGTTTCGCGCCAAGCTGCATGCTTAGAATCCCTGCCAAATTTTCAAACAGCCTTCAATGTGCAAATTAGTCCTTAGAGTTAGATACCGTAACTTAAGTATATACGGTGAAAATCACACAATCGTAGCTAGTCTTTTTGAAATTACATTACAACGTGATCGACGGACGGACGGACAATCAAAGACCCTATACATAGGCTATTATGCCTACCGCACTTCGCAGAGCTGCATGACGTGCGGTAAAACAAGAAAGCCCAGCTAACGCTGACAAACCCGCGCGACGCGGAAGCATGCAAAAATTGCTCCAATTCGACGTGTTTCGTTTCATTTCACCGAATTCCATTTCGCCATATTTCAAATTACCGATGCATAGCGTCCGCGATAGGCTCTAGGCCTACATGGTTATACATAGTTTGAAATCCGGTGTTAGCCAATTATAAAGTTTCTTGTTCAAATTACAACTACTTAGTACTTAGACTATTTAGTTAGCTTCACACTGAATAATTAATAACATAACATACATTATTATTACTTAGTTATACTTGTTTTTCTTATCGAAACACGAAAATAACGCAATAATAGGCCTATATGTTAAATTAGAGCAGACGTCATCGCCATCTAGCGAGTGTCTCTGCAAAATTTCGAAAATTCTAAGTTATAGCGGTTCAAGGTCATCCAAGGTCATCGATCTTGGTGTCAATCGAAAGCCCATGTACGACTTCCTATTAGTCATTAATAGTAACTTTGGCCGTATCTTCTACCGTTTTCGAGATATTGACGCTTAAAGCTAGAAAATCGCTGAATTTTTCCGACCCACCCTTGTTTGAAGCCCCCGTTCGGGGGAACCCCTTAGAATTTGGTGATGAAATTTGGCGTCAGAAAACTAGAGTCTTGTCGCTACCAGATGGTGAAGAAATCATGAAGCTAGCTTTCTTCGTTTTGACACAATACCGGCGCGTGACGGACAGACAGAGAGACAGACGGACGGACGGACGGACAGACACGTTGCGACCACTATTACCCGCGCTAGCATAACGTCGCGCGGGTAAAAATTGAACGTGGGTGCGCAGAGCCTCGTGTATGTAAAAGGTCCAATATGTTTCCGGGAATTAATTAACAGCAGTTTGGTACGCATAAGTACCCCAGAGGACAACACATAGTTTTGACCTACAAATACGAACTGAATGAAACACGAATGCACATCTATACACATTGCCTTTCTCTGGTGAATTACTGATGATATGTATACTATGTTGTATTTTTAATTTATATTTGGATATCGTATTTTATGTAATTCACTGTACTTTTTAGCGCGCGACAGCATATAATATAACGGCTAAAAGAATGAAAATAGATCATTATTGTCGTGACAGAATTGTAGCCCACTGAGAACTATAAATGTACTTTTGGCGATGTATAGATTACGTTGATATTGCTGGGCGTTCCGCCGCTCGGATCTACAATCAAAATATAGTGGACAAAATGGCGATTTTCAACCTCTATATAGGCCTACGTAAAAATATCTTGCAAACGGCAAGTAACGCTAACGGTTTTATGAAACATCAGTAGGAAGTTGCATATCGGCTGTCGAATGTCCATTGGTAGCATCGATCGATGAGTTTGGTGATCTTGAAATTCAACGTGCACTGTTGTATTTGTTTTAATCCATGTATTTGCATAATTATACAACTTGACGTATGGGTTAATAAATAAATTTAAACGTAATATAGTCAGTTATTCAGTTCACTAAGCATTTTAAACGATAGCTGTCACTCCGAATGACATTATTTTTGTATGTTCTTTGCGTTGATTTGCTGTATAGATTAATCGCCAGGGGCATTAATACACGAATTACTGTCGCACGCTTCCTTTGCGTGAGCTAGGCTTTCCTGTTATTTTATTAATCATACATATGACACATGTAAGTGATCTTTGACTTTCCTTCCCTATGAAGCTTTAATAAAAGCTCATGTTCTCGTGTACAGCATCAAGTAACCATGTATCTCTTTCTCTTGTACGGTATCCAAGATGTGATCAGCTTACATGGCTGCCAATAAGTGACGTTATCAGAACCCCCGCCGGTTCAGTTAGTTGGTTTGTTTGTTTGTTTGTTGTTATGTGCGATCCTAACTAACACAATGTCACATCAACGTGTCGACATATTAGCGTTCGTAATTTACAACAGTCGGGATCACTGATTGAGAATTGGGGCTGAACATTAACGTGTTAACATTAACTTTTTTTATCGAAATTAACGGTAAACTTAACGCACGTAGAATTACATCAAGAACTCCCCAAGTTTGGCAAAAGAAAATGAAATTTATATAAGCTTACACAATTATTGTTTGTTGAAATGTAAAGTCGCAGAAAGCGACGAATCGTATTACAGAATGGAGCTAAACAAGATAATCGTCAAGGCGAAATCCCTGGAGTTGGCGCAGACGCATCGACAATAAATCTTTCGCTAAAGCCGGATCGGAAGTTTAATTTCGTTCGATTTTGGTGTCGTTGTGTCCTGTAATCCGGGCTGCTGCATGTCCTTAGCTTGAGCGATGCGTCTGTCGTCGACTGCGAATTCCATCGGTGTCGATCGGCTGAGTTGAAATGTCTTTCACTGTACTTAAACCTAAATCTTCACGCCTTTTAAAATATCAGTGCAACGACATATAAATATAGCAGAAACATACATAACTGTACAAATGTACAGTTAAGTTAACCCTCGTGTATGCGAGTCGCTGAGGACATTCATACACTACACAGGCATTCTGTTAAGCGTCCGTACACACTGACGCCACTATTCTTTTCGAGGGCGACGCGCGTGAAATCGCAGTCATGCAGCATGCACAGCAATATATCAGCATTGCTCGTCGTAAACACAGCACTGCGAGTAATATACGGAGTTCATTATACAGTAAGGAGCTCAGAGAGATCAGGCCTATTACTTCGCGACGTAGCGCTATTAATAGACGCCAAACTCGTCTGTCGAAATTTTAATGAGCAGCACGGCGTCCTAGTTCAGTTGGATTTATGCATCCCTGATTCCATGTTATGCTAAGATGATATATGCTGTTCTGTGAATTAAGTCTGCCTAGTCTTTAACGCTACACTGGCCTAATAAAGTACAAATGACAATGATGTTGGCTAAAATGGCTGATCTTTTCAATACGGAGTTGATAACTTGTCGTTGGGCCTTGACCGGCAATTGGCCGTTGCCGGCCAAGGGAATGATTGGTGGTGAGAGCGAAGATGTGATGAGGTGATGCGTGTAGAGCTGAACCAGAAGGAGAATGAACAGGATGAGGTTGACGGAATGAAGAAGGGAGCTAATTCCACAGGTAAGATGATTTCATGGATATCTAAACCATCCATGGGTGATGCATATACTAAAATAGCTGTTGGTGGTTTGTAATGACGAAGATAGATGGTCGAGCTAGGGAGACAACGGATGAGCAGCGGGTTCTAAACGTGTAGACTGAACAGAGATAAGATGTGGGCTGTTGTGAGAACTTCGTAGGTGAGTGAGAGGAGTCTATATTCAATGCGTTCATTAATCTAATTGACTGAGCCAGTAAAGTGATCTGAGGATGGGTATGATAATTATGAGAAACTTTAGGAGCTTTAACGACACTATTCGTGCAAGACAGTTCTGAATCTGTTGAAGGCGATTTATTTGAGACTTAGCCTGGAGATTGTAGTCCAAAGAGTAGTACCGTAGTCAAGACGGCTATCATTGCTCAGCAGTGCATTCACTTGCCGCGCAGGATAACGCTGCATTAATTTCCGGCCGGAAGATGCGCCACGAGCTCTTAAGAATTATGAGAATAAGAAGGAAACTACAGCGACCATAACTCAATGTATGCGAGCGAAGATGTAGACCGGTTCAGGAGTCTCGGGGGACGGTGACGGCTTTGCTTGCTAGAGGGTAGAGACTGGTCGAGTAAGGACAGAGATGTCGTTAGATCGCTCTCAGTACAACGCCGACTTGTCGTTTGTTTTCACTGGCTTGACGCAGACAAGCAGGTCGGCGTTGTACAAGACGCGATCTAACGAGATCTGTGTCCTTTTATCTGCGTGTTTCATAATTTCAGTTTAATAAATAGCAACATTGCTGTGCATCATGATTATATAACAAAAATATGCTGTTGTCACTACGAACAAACGTGTTGCACGTTAGACCTAGCCTATGGCCTACATGGGCGGAGGAGCAGCAGAGGACAAAGCACGACGTCCGAAATCGGTTTTTACCCTAGGCACTTGGAGGAGAGACTGACTGGAGGAACGCAGCGAACGACTGGGTTGATGGTAAGATATGAGGTTGTAAAGGTAAGCAGGTTGTTGAGTAGAAAGGACCTTGTACGTTAGGATGGCGAGTGGCGACCTTGAAATTTATTCGCTTATGGATAGGGAGCCAGTGGAGATTGGAAGGAGCTGAGATGTGGGGACTGAACGAGGAGAGCGAGTGATAGTTCTAGCCATGTTGTACCATTTGAAGTTTATGAAGGTTGGATGCGGAAGTGCCATATAATACAGAATTTGAATAGTCAAGTCTGGATTGAATTAAAGCTGTTCCAAGACTCAAACAGTTATAGAAAGAGGGCCACTGCAAATGGAGAACCTGAAATATGACGGACCGAATAGCATGGCCGAAAAATTGTGGACCAAATGTTATTGAAAAGAAATCTTCATGATTTTTGTTAGCTTAAAAATTGCAGACAGAACACAACATAAAGCAAAATTACAAATATGGCATTATAGTAGAGCGATCGTACTCGTAGGCCACAAGAGAAGCAGTCTAGCACTGATGAGTGACTGATCAGCACTATATGACTACTGTTATGAGTCCAGTCACAGTCCGTCATGTCACATATGAATGCGTGTAGCAAGTACAACCGATGTGTTTAAAATAGTTTGTTATTTATTAACAAAAAATACGGTCGAATCATGGCCGCTTACAATGCTGTACGTGCAAATAAGAATCAGGTTAAACTATAACACGCACTAGATAGGGAATAATAAAATAAAACCTAAAAGTAAAATTTACACAAATGTGATATATTTAAACATATTCGAGAGATCGTTTAAGACTGCTTAATGTGGCTAACTGTTCCAAACTCGGACAACTCTGTACGTGTAACATAGTAAAAACGAACGCTTGAGCGACGTGGAGGCAAATATTGTGTATAATCGTGAACACGACTAACGACTAAAGATATGTCTGCATTATGCATATGCCGAAAGGGTGGTACTAAATGTCCGTCATTTTCCAGGTCCTGGATTTTTTCCTCGCCAGCATAGACAAAAAGAAAACACGACAGAGTGATGGCAGTACATAATGATTAGTGAGATATTTGCATATTCGTGGACAACTAACTAAGACTCATGTAGAAATGTGGAAACGTTCATCCTTTATGACGGGGTCACGGGACGGCGAGTTGGCGTAATCAAATTCAGCTGATATACGACTCACTTCGCCGTAGCGCAAATTAACTGTCGACTCTGCCAAAATGTCTTTCTACAAAATAATGTCCATTACCTAGCTTTTCTCCGTAGTCTTTCTGCTGTCATGAATAGGCCTATACACGAAAAGAAAACTGAATTTAACTAAATTAAAGACATCGAAATGAAACTACGTTAATTTCGAAAAACCATTTTAAAATCGACAATTGAAAAAGTACATTAGCTTATAGCTGTATCTGTGACTTAAATATCTGTCTACGCGAAACTGCTTTTCTGCTATACTGATTTCAAGAGCTTTGTCGTCTGCTCTGTTACTTACACGCATTTTTGTCTGAATTCCGATTAGTCACTCATTATACGGTATTAATTCTATGTTGTAAATAACAATTTCAGTAAAACGCCTTCACAAAGGCGACTTACTCCAATACCACATTCGAGATTGGCCGGCATAACGTGTATTCTGCAAACAGTCAATCTGTCATTCACTTATTAAAAATAACGTCAGATTTCTGCGGCGTATATTCTGGCAATATTTGGACGCACCTGCAGACCGCTGTAGCGTTGAGTAAGATTATATGGAGCATTAGTCGTCGAGTCGTGATTTGCATCAGTCTCGGCTAGCAGCATCGTGAACGACGTCGTTCGGCGCAAGGCGGGAGAGCGCTGCAGCAGCGGCGGCAGGCATTACTGGATCAGTCGTCTCAGTGTTAGTCGTCGATGATTCGTAATCCCGATTAACGTCTGTGTCTAACGTGTGGCGTGTAAATCTGCAGACAGCGTCGAGCTGGGTCGTCAGTGATGCCACGGCGCTGACGAGACGAGTTGCCCTGCAGTAGTAAGATGTTTCGTCGTACACGCGATGGTTGGAAGTACTACCGTCATCGGTCTGCTCGTGTCGTTAATGTTGTCAAACAGTGTAGCGTTCCTGGTGACCCCCAAACCGAGTCCTAGTGACAGGTAAACGAAACCCTTTGACGCCCAGTGGTGCCACATGGGTACAGCTATAAAGCACCCTATGCCAGAGTGCCCGGATGTCAAAAATTACAAATGATGGCTTAACCCGGCCTGGCATAGGATGCTTTATGGCTGTACCCCTGTGGCACCACTGGGCGTCAAAGGGTTAACTAAGTCAATATAATACATATACTATGAATGTGCGCGGGGCGGTCGAGTGTAGTTAAATATCGTATAGTCATCCGATTTGTTCACATTGTTTAGAAATCACGTTTACTGACGAACAGCGTAAACTTCTAATCCAAATACGAGCTTTCCATGACTTTCTGTTTTCATGAGACTTCTTCTCATTCGCCTGTCTCTTGCGGCGGCTCATACACTGTGTCCCAAAAAAACATGTGACTACATTTTTTACTCCTCGCGCGCTACGTTCCTAACGTAGCGAAGAGGAGTATATGAGATCAATGTAAGTACAGAGTGGGCCACAAAAAACCGTCCCCTATATTATTCTGTTTAAAATGCTACTGCATTTGTTTATAAGGACAAAATGACATACCATATAAATTGCTAGTCTATTCTGCACATATTGATGC
>Ga0056114_1001733_pt1 | contig 10347 bp, 7 predicted proteins | sample WorMetHERISLAND1_FD_77005 | JGI IMG/M metagenome (GOLD analysis project Ga0056114, IMG submission 77005) | Marine gutless worms symbiont microbial communities from Max Planck institute for Marine Microbiology, Germany - Olavius loisae HERON... ... | reverse complement strand
ATTTTTGGCATGTGGTGTCATATCGCCGACGTAATCACCCACGTCAAATTTTAAGTCGATTGGTTAAGGGGTTAGGGGGCTACGGCTCCCCAAAATCGGGGGTTTCCCATTGACTTTGAATGTTGCTCTTACAACAGTGTTACGCACTAACGTGCTACACTGTGATGGAAATCAAGACGTCCAGCAGCACGCATTCCGAACTTCTTCAGCATCATTGACAGAGATGTCTGTGCCACGGGCATCATAACGACTCATGAAATGCTGGGAATGTTGCGTCAACTTGCCAAGATACATTCTATTGAAAAGCGGCAAAAAAGATTTCCTGCTGGCAACCATTGTCTTTTTAAAAGAAATAGTCCTGGAACTTATTGAACGTCCCTCGTAATATTTGGAATATGCCAAGTAGTAAACAAATGTTTAAACAGTAACATAATATACAAGACATGACTGACTGTTCTCACTGCACATCACTGCCATGATACTACAACAAGTCAATGTTCCTAGTGAAAAAGTTCACACTGCTATACTGTATGAACGTAATGCTGCAACATCCCGGTTCTACGTGCCGCTACGGTTCATATTCACGCATGCTAGCAGGCCTATCCAGGTGATTGCGTGCTCTCCAATGGATGCTGGACAAACTGATGTCATGACTGACAGACATGACATTAGCAGATTTTAGCGACAAACGACGCCCGTCCCTAATCAATTTTTAAAGACAGATTGAGTAAATTTAACATAACAGAAAGCTGGGTTACAACAGACGAGAGATATACATGCAAAAATACACACATACATGTAGTTAAGCAAAAAATTGTGACCATGTTTTTATGCACTAACTGTAACATGTTATTTTTATTGTAAGCATGTGCATATGTCATGTGCATATTGAAACATGTTACTCTGACAGTCACTTTCTGAGACACACATTTTGTGGACAAGGGTCAGGCATTTCAACAGGCCGTAGATCATTCCAGTGACAAGCCAAGCCCAGCTATTACTCATCACCGACACAACATCTACATGCTTCCAATCATGGTAATGAAGTACAGTAACTAGTAGCACTCGGTCAACAGTGTCAAAGGGCTAGTGCAACATGTGCAAAGACAACCAATGACATATACTCGCAATGGTGCCTACCGACACTCATCATCCCATTACAGTGTTTCACTCTATCACTGCATGAAAATAGAACACGTCTACCAGCTTTCAGATGACACTGTATGCTCAACCTCAGTTACTTACTTACTTACTAACTGTTGAGCTGTCTTCTCTCATCATTTGACATTGCCAGTAGCATTCGGACCAACTGTTCCCCCAGGCTCCCACGTAAGTAAGTAAGTAAGTAAAACAGATTTGTACAGCGCACAATCGCCAAGCCCCTAATGTGCTCAATGCACTAGTACTCTGATTGAAAAAAATATCTTCAAAGAAAGTCCAACGCTAGTAGTGTTGTGGTTAGTGTCACACAGCAGTCTAGGCAATGAGTTGCACAGTCTCGGAGCGAGTACAGAGAACGCCCGAAGGCTACATGAGCATAGATGACGTCTATGCCACTTATGCAATTCTTCATAAAAATGCAAAGTTTATCCAAGGGCGAGGGGGAGGTGAGGGTCAGGGGTGGATTTAACGGGCGGCCACTTGTGCAGTGGCCAACTGGGCCCCAGGCCAGTGACGTCATGGGGGCCCTTGAAATAGGTTAACATGATGACTTCTTTATGGCTGGAAAACACAGTAATCTGCAGCTTTCATTTTATAAAGCGTAATCTCAGATCTACCACTGCCATAATAAACAGCAAACTATTTCCTACACTCTATCAGCGTACCAGGGCTAGAGACATAGGGCCTATAGGCATATTTACCATTAGGCGACTTGGGCCACGCCCCCCCCCCGTGAAATGTGAAAAAATCTTGCATGTGGTCAAAAATGCAACCAGCTTAGAGAAGTTGCCCCGATTTCAGTTTAAGACTGAAATGCACCAAATTTGATTTCGGTTGGGGGTCCACCCCAGACCCAGATGGGGAGCTTAAAGCGTTTACCAGACCCATAGCTGGATTTAAGGGGTCCTACTTAGGGAGGGAGATGAAGGGAGGAGAGAAAAGGAGAGGGACGTGAGGGGAGGAGAAAGAGATGGATGGCCCCCTGTTAAAATCGTAAATATGCCAATGGCTAGAGACTGCAGTCTGCACTAATAACAAGAAAGCCTAGCTGACGTAAAGAAAAGCGCGCGACAGCAGTGCACATAGCCAAAAAATCCACAGCAAATCAAACGGTATGCAATTTTCTACTGATGATTAATAGTAACTGTGGCCGTATTACTTATACCGTTTGCAAGATTATTATCGCGTATAGAGGTTGAAAATTGCCATTTTCGCCTACTCTACTCTAATTCTAGAGCATATATACAGAGGAATGACAACAATATCCATGTAATCTATACTTCGCTGAAAAGTCCTTTTTAGTGGGCTACAATTTTGTCGCTGAAATGCGGGTGTACGTTCATTCGTTTAGCCATTGACGCCACCAAAATATCTCTGCGAGATCACGTGAAATTCGAAGTTATTGCAGTTCAAGGTCATCCAAGAACCAAGGTCGTCGACCTTGATGCCAATCAAAAGCGCACATACAACTTCCCTGTCATTAATAGTAACTTTGGACTTGTACGTACAGTTTTCGAGATATTGACGCAAAAATCTAGAAAATAACTTGTATTCTCCACCCCACCTTTGTGTGACGCCCCGCTCAAGTGGAACCTGTCAGAATTTCTGGCTGAAACTTATCCCGCAAAAACTACAGGGCTACTCTGTGGTGAAAACTGCAACATCCTAAACTCAACCGTTTTTAACTGATTTATCCATGTGACAGACGGACTGCCGATACCATATAGTGCGCTCTGCGTAATGCTGGCACGCGCTGAACCGCGCACACCCAATTAGGACTGGTCATTTAAGAGGGTACGTTGGACCACATTGTTTCTGCAGTCGAGCGTTGTGGGATGGCTTCTAATCAGGCAAAGTTTGGGGGGTGTGCTTTAGACAAAGGGGCCCTCGTCGTAAGTGGCCGATTTGGCCTTCTGCGTTAAATCTGCCACTGGTGAGGGTGAAGCTAGATGTGCCATTGTAAATGGTGAGACACCGCCTGCTGTAGACAGCCATGCTGTGGCTGGCTGTCAATGCTGACACTGGTAGGCCACGTCAGTAAATGTCTCCGCTGACATGTGTGTGTATGCTGCCTCAATGTAAGTGATCAGTGAGTGACAACCCCCAGTCTCAACAGGTTGGCTTATTGCTGCAACCCATGCTGCAGCCAGACTGGCTGTGAGATGGGTGTAGCTGAACCAGTAGACTGCTGCAGCCATCACAGGCTACAGCTGTCCAGTATATTCAACCGTGGCTGTCTGAGTGACATACAGTTACCTACACGCACGTCGCACACCATACCAATCATTCCATCTTTCAGCATGTGGCAGACACAACTAGTGATGGGTCTGTGCAGGGCATAGCAGCAGGACTACGTGCATCACTAACAGATTTTCACTACGTTGTCCAGCTGTCACGGCTCTAGTCAACGAAATGAGCATCGTGCTACAAAGCACACAGGTCACACGCTGCTCAACACAGCTGTACTGATAGCAAGGCTGCCCACGTCAGTCCTGGACAGTGCAGATCAGTGCAGATGGTACAGCCTTCAGCATTTATCCAAGGCGTGATGTTGTGGACATACGTACCGGGTCAACACGATGGACCTAAACTGTCTACACAACTAATGATGACGATGCTTGGTTTGTCTCCATATGCACATCGTAGACAGTCGCGATTGTCCGTTACATAACATGCATATGCCGACATGCTCGACAGTGTAAGATAACCAAAGATACCTCCAATCATTGTAATTCAGTTTGAGAAGCTGAAATAAGGTGTATTCTACATGATAATTGTACACATCTGTTGGTCTACAGTCATTACTGCGATCAAATGAACTCAAACGTACCTTTCACCTCAACTGTGTCAACAGGTATTTCTTTCTCCTTGATACGAAATACATAGAAGTTGTGAAAAATGCCCTGAAAAATTTCAACAGCCATAAGTGAGTATGAGTCAACATGACAGCGAGTACACACACTCTTTATCAACAACTTCACTGCAGAGCAGTGTAGAATGTTTGTGTCCGTTTGATAACTGCAACAAGTTCTGAATGGATTTCAATGGAACGTGACATGCTGGTAGTTAGTTCTTGGCTAGTCAAGATATTAGGTTTGGTCACCGTCTCTGGAATGCATTTAGCAGCGACCTCTGTCGTCACTGGACGAGTGTATTGTGGGTTCTGACACTAAGGCTGTGTTCACACTGACACGAGTACGAGTCCACATACCCGTGTACAGGTTGCAAGAAACGTGAATTTCCATGCAGCCGTTCACATCTGTACGAGTACAGGTTACTCGTGAATAGCACTCGTACGGGCAGTTTCTGTAGCGGCCGTGTTTTTAGATAACCCGTGCACAAGTACATCAGAGTGGCTAAAAGACACCACTTTACATTTTTACTTATAGTAACAACTGAATGAATCTGAATGAATTTGATCGCAGTCATTAATTTTTATGATTTTTGGCATAAACTACATAACAGCAACAGCTGCGATTGTGTCAACTTTATAACCTTATGTCAACTCTTGGGGATGACTGAAGATTCATGGGTGCAATACTATGCATGATAACTAAAAAATGAGATTTTAATTTTATTTACTATTTTTTAGTAATTTTAAGCTGGGAGGGGCTAAACAAAACTTAAAATCACAACAAAAGCTACCAGTTAAAACTACACTAAGAATACCACGCCCGTGAAACTTCACCATAACCACAGTAGGTAATAAGGTAGCATTTTGTTTTCGTTGTTTAAAATAACACTGTTTAATGCTGATAAAAAGTAAAATGGTACTGCTTATTTTGAGCCACTTTTAGTGACCGTTTTGAGGGCAAGATGAGTTGTACTCACTGTGCTACAAATATGAATGGCGACTTAATTACGAGTTTGTGAACTTGTATTGTAAACGCTTGACTGACACGAGTGCAGCTTGTACGAGCCACTCGTATGAGACAGTAACAACCAGTACTACTCGTACTCGTACCAATGTGAACATACTGACAGTCCCCCGACCTAGATGAATAAAACGACTGCAGTGATTGACAGGCAAGATAGACTTTCCCGATCTTTTTTCCATATTATTTGCAAACCGCATTCCTGTCTCCATCACCTTCTTCCACCTTCCCGCGACACTTCCGTCATTTCCAGACTACGTTCTTCTCATCTCTCCCTCGTCCAATCTCACGGACCAAAAAGTTTCAATCATTTCTAAATTTCGCTCTCAATGATTACCAACCACCTCTCTAAATATCACCCAGGTTTTTTTTATTGTTATTATTGTGTTATTGTTATTGTTGTCACTGTCTTTAATTGCACTCGTTTCATATTGTGTATTCTACCGTAATTTGTTATTCAGCTATTCGGCTACCCAGCCACAAGTGTGTGTAATAAAACTCAATCAGTCAGTCTTCACAGGAAGGCACACAATAATTAATCAATATTTTATAGCATACTAAGAATATAATTACGGCAGCTAACATTACAAAGTGCTGGCGTTTTGTTGCAATATTGGTACGCAAGCACTCAGCCTTAGTGACCCTTATTGTCAGTCGACGTGTCTGTCTGTGGGTTTATAGTTCATTGTCTGCAGTTTTTCAAAATGCTTCTTCTCCGACAGTTATTGTCTATAAGCTTTACACAATGATCTCTTATGTTGTGTGTCAAAGTGGCCCTCAACGGGTAGTTAATCCAGACCCTAGGATATCAGTTATAATGTAATAAAGTTTATACAGTGCCATCTCCAGCTTTGCAGTGTCTAGCTTACAGCAGACTCACCCGCATCGACAGAGTAAGACAGGTTATAGTTCTGTCTGTCAAACTGTCAGTATTTTCAAAATGTTTCTTCTCTGTTGGAATAAACTGATATTTTAACACAACGTTCAATGTTCACTTTTACTGAGGAGTGTCTAAGTGGTCCTCACGGAGAGTGGATGCAGACCTTATGACGTCAGTAACAACGTCATTAAATTTAGCATCTCAGAATTTCAAATGACAATATCACTTCGTGTTTGATTCTAGGTGCCTAATGTCAGCAGCGAGTGGATCACATCGCCTACCGACTTGTATTCTAACTATTCTGTGGACCAGCAAGTAGCAAAAAAATTACAAATTATGATAATTATAATGAAACATTATTAGAAACACTTGTAAGCAGTTATACTGTTCTCACCGCATATTTGATCATCTCTTTCTCTTTCTCTTCTTTTTTGGACTTGTAGCGATCAACTTTTACACACAGATATTGACCACTCTTCTGCCAGTGAAGCTTGCAGTCGGCAACACCGAAGAGGTTCTTTGTACACAGAGTTACACGGCTGGGAACGTCAATCAGAGTAACACGTGCTGGCATGTCACCTTCTTCACATGTCCAGTAGGATATCATATTGTCAGTCGGCGACCATGCAAAATCTCTGTTCAGTTTCACAATACAGCATGCTATATGAAAAATGTGACAAATGCTATGGCACATGACGACCAGAAGTGCAGCCATCACTGAGAAATTGCTCACTCTAAATTACAACCTAACTGCTAACAGCTCATCATCAGCTGGTGTCACCACTAGCCTCCTTCAGCTGGTGTTGTCAACAGCTGGCAGAATGTCCACATCTCATTCACTCTCGTCTTCACTGATGCAGTCTTCACATGTGATTCTTCTGCATCCGACTCAGTACCTATGGACGTCGGGCATTTGCCGTTGCTGGCCCGACTGTCCGGAACTCTTTGCCCGAGGACATGCAGGATCCGGAGGCTTCTGAGGACAGTTACAGGCAGTCACTGAAGATGTTTCTATTTGCGAAGTACTAGTGTGTTCAGCGCATTAGAGGTTTTTTATGAGAATGCTCTATATAAATCTACATTTGACATTTGACATCATGCTCTGCGGTTGCCATGGGTAGAATGATACTGTAAAACCTGCTTCAGGATGCTTAACAAGTGACCTAACCAACACAGCCTGGAGCTCATGATCCTTATGCTGACTTATTCCAACTTCTGTATCTCCAACAGACATTGTGCTAATGTACAATACAATATTTATTTAACAAGAAAGCCCAGCTATCGCTGACAAACCCGCGCGACGCGAAAGCATGCCAAAAATTGCTCCAAATCGACATGATTACAACGTTGTCAAGTGACAATAGTGGCCTATCTTCATTGGTTTAGCTGTTGTTGCGTCCGGAATCTGCAAAATCACGCGAAATACTCTCAAAATTCCAACTTATAGAGTTCAAGGTCATCCAAGGTCATCGATCTTGGTGCCGATCGAAAGCCCATATATACTTTCCTATTAGCCACTAATAGTAACTTTGGACGTATCTCTTACCGTTTTCGAGATATTGACGCATTGAGATCGAAAATAGCTAGTTTTTCCCACCCCTCCCTTGTTTGAGGCCCCCTAGCAGCAGAACGCCATTAGTTATCAATGTAATCTATACATTGCTGAAAAGTGCATTTAATGGGCTACAATTCCGTTGCTGACATTGTAGGTCTATCTTCATTTGTTTAGCCGTTGTTGCTTCCGAAAATCGCAAAATCAGGCGAAATTCCGACAAAATTTTACCTTACCGCAGTTCAATGTCATCAAAGGTCATCGATCTTGGTGTCAAACGAAAGCTCACATGTGACTTTCTAGTAGTCACTAATAGTAACTTTTGCAGTATCTGCTACCGTTTTCGAGATATTGACGCTTAAAGCTAGAAAATCGCTGCATTTTCCCACCTCACCCTTCTTTGAGGCCCCCGTTCGATAGAACCCCTTAGTATTTGGTGATGAAATTTGGCGTCAGAAAACTAGAATCGTTGGGCTACCAGACGGTGAAGAAATCATGACGGTAGCTTTCTTCGTTTTGACCGGCGCTGACGGACAGACAGACAGACAGACGGATAGACAGACACGTTGCTGTCGCAGACCTGCGCTAGCATAGCGTCGTGCGGGTAATAAAGTTGACAGAACGCAACTCTAAGACCAGTTATAATAAAAACACACATACAATCAATACGAATATTTACACAATTGTCTGATGATAAAATGCCGGTGGATCCTCGTCGTGGGAGTCGCCAACGCCGCCAGCCGACGAGGACGTCGCCGTTCAGCATCACGGACATCTGCCAAACTTCTGATTGTTACCTCACTGCAGGCCAACCGATTTCTGTTTACCTTTTTAGTTTTCTGTCTTTCGGGGACCCTCTAGACTCATGAGCGTTGTGTTTTTACCACTGTTGTAAAATAAGACAAAATTGCTTGGAAAAATAGAAAAACATAAAATAAACTACTAATTGCTAACGGTGATACTGCATTGTTACACGCATCGAAAACAGCAAAAATCATAAACTAATCAGCCTACGCAGCATGCCGACATACTATCAAATTGCTCTAAGTAGTATCGGCTTTATGATGATTACTGCTATTTTTGATGTGTGCAACAACACAGGATCACCACTAACAGTGTGCTAAACTGCAGGGTTTTTTTTGTATTTTCTATATATATACATACATGGCTGAATAGTAGTCAAAAATTACAACAATTATAACAGCATTACTTACTTCAGACCTTTGATCTTGATACTCTTTTTCTCCAGTAAACCAAATGACTGCAATAGTCGTACAAAAGCCTCAGTTATCAGTTAACATTAATCAATATTATTTTATATATTTAAAAATTGTCATTTTAACACTAATGTAACAATGACATCAATTAAACGCAGAAAATGGCAAATATTAGCTTATTGCATTTTCACATTTAAAATTTTCAGTCGTCATTACTATGTCATCAACTTCTAACATAGTACAATCATGACAGAAAATAACATGCGAAAATACGATAAGTGAATATCTGTCATTTTCTATGTTTAAATAGTGTCATCATTACATCAGCGTGAAAACGATAGTTTTTTTACATTTTAATAAATATTTGCAGTTCTTTCAAGCTATTGTGGAATTTCACTGCCATCATTCAATAACTCGACTCCGATAACCCGCTAGATGCAAGGTTCTGAGATACAGCTTATTTTGTCTCAAATTTCGTTGCTATTGTAACAGGGGGACGGTCATGCTAGAATTTGTCTATCATTCAATAGCCTGACCTAAAAAAACCCTGCTACATGCAAGAATCTCAGCGATATCTCTCACACAAAGTGAGTTATAGCTGATTTTATCTCAAATTTTGTTGCCAATTGCCACGGCAACCATGCCGGTTGTCGTAAAATCTGACTGACATCATTCAATAGCTTGACCCCGAAAACCCCCTGCTATGTGCAAGGATCTTGGCGATATTTCCTATACAAGCCGAGTAATAACCTACACTGTGTCTCAAAAAAATGCAAAAACTTGGTGCATCTTTTGAGACAAACTGTATTTTATCTCAAATTTCCTTGCCATGGCAACGGGGTGTAAATCTAAATGATGCCATTAAATTGGACGACCCCGAAAATTTTAACAAAGAACAAAAATTACGACTGTATATTGCATACAACCAGAGTTGACAGTTTTTAAAAAAGAATTTTTAAATTTTTCCAAAGGGCACCAATTGTATTTTATCGATGTTTTGAATAAATCAGTTAAATATTAAGTTGACAACATTTCATAGATCAAATATGACTTTCAATTAATATTCACTAATAACTATGACGCTATCTTGCACTGTTGTTGACATATTTGATTTTGCAAAATACTGCAATGTTGAAATCTGGATAAGAGATCACTCAAAATCATCAAAACTGGTACCATTAGACAGCCTGCCTATGGTTCCTATTATCATCCAATAGTAACTATGTCTAAAATGCACTGTTTTTAGTGCACGACAGCATACAGCATATGTGCTTAGCGCACTATGTGCTATCCCCCGTCCACCTGTGTGTCCATCACGGGTGGATCAGTCAAAAAACAGTTGAAGCTAGGATTATAAAATTTTCATCATATGGGAGCCCCATCCCTCCAGGCCCTCAGCAGACAGCATATCCCCGTCAAAGGCCTCCTAACAAAACTCCCTAAATACCAGTGGGGTAGGTAACATCTATTTGTTGTCAATGCCTGAAAAATACTGCAGAACTGGACCAAGCATTTGGAATAACAAGAAAGCCGTGCTGCCGCAGGGAATCCGCGCGATGCCGCTGTAATTTTCGATCCATAGATCAAGACATGATAAATAAGGATCAGTGGCGAACAGACTTTAAGTTAAGTTACGTTACTTACTTACTTAATTTATAACTT
>Ga0056114_1001732_pt1 | contig 10350 bp, 3 predicted proteins | sample WorMetHERISLAND1_FD_77005 | JGI IMG/M metagenome (GOLD analysis project Ga0056114, IMG submission 77005) | Marine gutless worms symbiont microbial communities from Max Planck institute for Marine Microbiology, Germany - Olavius loisae HERON... ... | reverse complement strand
TTCACCTCATCCTGCACATATCACCTCATCACAGTCACCACCTTCGCTCTCATCACCTATCACTGCCTCTACATTTCACTCCAGACTTAAAACTCATCTCTTTCACAAATCCTTTCCTCCATATATAGTCACTCTTATTCCTTCCGGACTGACTTCACGGATTTTAAGCTGTACTGCATTAAAGGGGCACTGCTTTGTTTGTTTTAGTTTCTGGTTACGTGTAAGCGGTGTACTCAGCTTTCGAGTCCACGTTAAACTCTCCATCGTATCGTATCGTATATCGAGGTCGAACACTGTGACTACCACGCTGCTGATTTGTTCATTTCGATAGGACCGAATCAAATGTGGATTTAAGCCTGCGATAGTAAACTGTCTCGCGCTGTACGCCATATGTCGCCTACTACACTCCCTTACAACGGTCGAGAGTGTTTTACTTACCGCCTTAACAGAACTAACGGAGTAAAAGAGTAATCGAACACTTTGGAGACGTATGTGGGAGGAGACCACTTCGCAGATTTTAAACAAAATTTTGCGTAGGCTACAGTTGGACGTCCACGACCTCAGAAAGATAATTGCGTCAGTGAATCGAGCTTTATTTATAGTAGTGGACTGCGAGCACCAATTACAGCCAATTATGCTAATCACTTAATGACATGGCTGCCGTCCTTTCGTCATTATTTTTATGTTTGAGTGATGTTACCGCAATTTTGGAGCTTAAGCGACGGTGGCATAGTTGCGGTTAAACATTAGGTGTAACCTGCCGAGGACAGTAAGTTAATTAAGGCGTGAGCGCATTTCAATAAGTTATGACGCCAGTTATATGAACAATTACGGATCGTTGACAGTTCACGCATGCAGACAACCGCAATCAACGGTGACTGTGGTGGAAATCATCCGGCTGCAGGCTGAGCAGCGTGGCCAGCGTCCTGACAACGTTTATAGACTGCCAACAATCGAACAAAGCTCGCATTTCTACCAGGCAAAGCCGCGTGGTGTCGTTTTGCAGTCGGATGTGGTGACTTGTGTTTGATAGGCATACAGCAGAAATGGTGAGAGTATATAGCAGTAAAAAACTGTGTGTTACTATATAACAGCAGCTTTTACTCGCTTGATACAAGAACGCCAGCTATCGCAAATAAATCTCGCGACCGATCGGCCCATCGTCGTATGAGATAAAGTTGTAGGCTTCTCGGCGGTATTTTTACACCATCATTCGCCGCCATCAATTTATAACTCGACGGGACTGCAACATCAACAGAACTCGACCGATGTCTGTTGTTGATCACGCGGTCGATCACTCGTGCATGACGAGAAGCTACTCAAATGTTCAAAAATTTCAATACTTACTTCTCATAAATACCCTAGTGGTAGGGGCGCCCACGTCGGCATTTCGTAACGGCGTTCAGTTACGAGGAAAATACACGTCGATCAAGATGCAGAATGATGTGTCTATCAGTCAGTAAACGAGTGTCGGCGATAGGTTTAGTCATTGTAAACAAAAGCAATACCGTGACAGCAGACGGACGGACATTGCTATACTAACAGCCTACTCTGCATAGCTTCGCGTGCGAATGCGCGTTAAAAACTGTTTCGTTAGTTTTAGAAGGTCGTCTCATCGGTTAGCATCCAAGTCATATAAAAATTCAGTTTTTTGATGTTAATAACATTTTCAGCGTTAGCCTTTAGGACTGTACAACATCAGCTTACTTTGTTTGCTTATTGCTATTATGCGTGCTTTCAAACTTTTTTGATAACCATTTTCTTATCTGAAGCTACTCCATAGTTGTGTTACCTCCTCAAGTTTTTTGGAGGTTAACTGTACAAATGTTCTCTATGGGGGGACTCAACCCTCTGATCACCTCCCCCGCCATAAACTCGTACACTGCGAAATGTGTATATGTGATAAAGTCCGTGTGATTTGTTGCTTGACAGTATCGGTCGTTCGTAGAAGTGCTTTTCGTTGGTTTCTTGTCGCTGTACGCGACAGAAGCCGCAGGCGCTGGTCGTGCTTTCCCTATCGACTCGGAGAACTACGTCTCAGAGAAGTTCACTCGCATCAACTCCCGACTGGTAACTTTAACGTTTACTTTTAGAATAAACTTTTCCGCTCAGTTTACGAATTCTGCCAGAGCATCTCGATTTTGCATAGAATTAAGACGAACAGATTGCATTATGTCCCGAGTCGTGATATAGACGGATTTCTGTGAATAGTTCTCGAAATAACTTCATGATTTAGCAAATCTGACCTGTGATTTGGTCGGGAGTAAGGGGAATATTGCCGGAATTGTTCTTTAGTATTGTATGTGTACTAGCTTTCTATTATTGAAAAATCATTTGAAGGGCTCGCATGTTTTACTTAACGTTTGTTAGATTAAAATGTCACAATGGACTCGACGTGATCTCGACATTTGATTGCATTCAAGTTTGTTTTGACGAGTTTTTGGTCCAGACCTATAGAGCGATATTGGTCTCGACGGAACCTTGCTATTTGTTAATGCTGCTAATCGCTATTACGGAACTTCACTATTAATGTGAAATTTATTGTCCATGTCCATGTCCTGTTTATTTTCTTCAGCGAGACTATGGTTCATTGTTGTGATCTCGGATAAACCGCGGTCTGGTGACGCGAGTGTACAAGATCTTGCTCCTTGAAAGGTCTTGTGACGGGTAAATTGCAGGAATGGGATCACACTAATTTCCTGGTAGATCTGGCCGGTCACTACGCCAACTGCGATCAGCTGAGAAGAACCGGGACGATACGAGTTGACCGACGTACGCCGGAAGGCCAGACTATCACCGGCTTCGTGGACAATATGGACGGGTCAGGAACTGACATCAACGCCGTCAACGGCTACCTCCGCAGCCTTGTCGATCGATGGACCCGTGCAAGGACGTACGACGACATGGTATCACGTCTCAACTTTGATACGACCATGATAAGAGACACCACAAATACACAACGCATGATGAAGGGTGGGAACTCAGTTTTATATGCGATGCTTGCCTATAGATAGAATAAAACGTGTATAGTAGAAGTAGGATAACTACACCGTGTTTAAAAAAACAAGCAAAATTATTTTTGTTATAACTACGTCAAATTTCCACCAAATCTGATAATATTTGGCACAAAGGTGGCTAAACGTTCAAAATTATATGAGGTGCACTCATTTTCCACCTCACCTAACTCACGTCAATGCACTACTGTGTTAAACGCAGATGTTCCAAATTGTTACATAACGCTGTAATTATAAGTCTCCAGTTTATAACTCTCAAACTACTTAATATAATTTTAGAGTGTTTGCCATCTTTGTGCCAAAAATTATCAGATTTTGTGGAAGTTATAGTTATAACAAAAATAATTTTGCTTGTTTTTTTTCTGAGACACGTTGTAAGTGTAGAAAAAAGTCCGAAAATAGGCCTAATCTATGAGCTGCGGTGTGTTCCTTCAGTTAAATCGGTTTGTTGATTTCAGTCAAGTTGCCGCGTATTCTTCTTTGCACTTATTGCATTCTTTCCTTTGATCTTCATTTGCTCGACGTCTCAGATCGCATCACGTACCGACTGTGCTTCTACCTGTACAAATGTCTACACGGCCCGACACCACAGTGTCTGTCCGAGGACTCCGAGCTTTGTAGCTGTCGTATACCAGAACGTCAGCGTGCCCGTCGTGGCCAGCCATTTGTGCCTCGGTATCTGCTGACAACCTATGGAGGACATTCCATTTAATAATAGTATTCAGTGCCATTCAAATCGCGAAGATCAGTAACAGACAGATTACCTTGGTTTGGTCGTTCTTAGTAAGTATAATCAACGGATTGTCAGACGCTGGCACCTTCGACTCATACGATCGACTGTGAGACTCGTGAGTGTTGTGTCATCATGCGAGTATAAAATTATGTGGTTTGCGTACAGATTCGAACTGCTGACAGGTTCGGCTGCAGCGTTCGTCCGGGATGTCATGGTAAAGTGGTCGCGAGTTGTCTCTTCAGCCCGGCAGGGTTAGTCTCACTTACCGCTCTGTGTCTCTACGAGAGAACTGGTGTTGATAGCAACGGCAGCGGACGTCAAAATAGACAAAGCCACATCAGCCGACCTCCGCTCTGTGTTATAAAATGAACCATTTGACCCAAGCGCAATCTTGAACTTTGAGTTCTAAACTTAAAATGCAATCAGCGCAAAGTGGGATGTTGTCCTTATTTCGGTCCTTCATCCTTCATAATTCTTACGGACAAAATGTAATCCTGGGTCATGGCCTTGATCTTGAAGGCTAAATCCTTTTTCCTGGCAAGTTGCTAGTAAGTCCTGGCTAGGCCTGCTGTCTGTGTTTCTGTGAGAGGCTTTGAAGACATTTTACAAAACTACAATACTTTTGGTCAGTTCCCTTCCGCTCACATGCTCTGACGGTATTTGACAAAGTATTATAAAAATTACTGTTACTGTTACAGAAGTCGCGAATTTGTACAATCAGCGAATCAATAATTCTACGTATAAAATATTGGCCTTGTCCTGAAAGCCAAGTCCTAAGTCCTGGCCTTGGCTGGCCTTCAAGGTTGTGTCCAGGGTTGATAACATCCTGGTATGCAGACGATAAAATTGGGTCGTCTGGTAGACACGAATGGGCGACCTGAAAACGTAATACCCGCGGCGGAGACAAATGATTGGATCTCAGAGATAATTGACGGCCGTTTCCTGCTTGTTATATCTGGTGCTTGTATCATGAGTTACTGTAGTTCAGCCAGTTGAACGACCATAAATCTACACGGTAACGAGGATATGATTGTTCACTGTCCAGCCCCAGCAGTCTGACGATCGCTGTTCGCACGTCCGCCTCTGCTGCTTTGGCAATTTTCGTCCAATTTAACTCCATACAGGCCAAAGTTGTGATCATTTTTCCGTGCGAACGTATGCGATGCGGACATTCTGGCAGTATGCAATGTGCGTGTTGGTGTGTCTGTCAGTAGAACGTCGTTATGAGGCGCGTCATTATCATTACAATCCTCATTAATCTCCTGCATGCATCTGTTACGCCATGAGCACACATGTATTCCAGGAGTCAGCAGAAAATGATAAAAGAAGTAGGCAAAAATAGATGATAGGCTCTTTCATGTTTACTCGAGTTTCGAGGTTACCGAAGACCACATAGCAGTTCCAGTTACCGTTCAGTCAACTTCAATTGTATATCTATCTCTATCTGTCACTGTTTCCAAGATACAACGCGACCTATTTGTCGAAAATCGCTATTTTATGTACCATGCCTGTATTTAGTGCCTCCGTTGAGGGTTGGATTTTCTAAACAGTGTTTAGTTCTGAGAGATGGGATGCCAGATGGTGAAGGAATTTTGATATACTTAGTTGTTTTGACACGATAATGGGGCGTGACACGATGGACAGACAGACAGACAGACATCTTTCGGTATGATAGACCGCGCAGCAAAAATGATGGCGATGACGACATTTATATGCCTGCGTAAACGGTCAATGTAATATGTTCCGGTATTGTGTCAAAACGGCTAGACCTATCGTTAACTGATTTTATGCTAATGAGTTGAGATATTATAGAGTTTAAACAGAACAGTAAATAAGTTTTACATGTTAATTCATTTGTCTATTTTGTGTCGTACAGGATACCACGAGAGGCTACTGCTTCACCAGGTTGGACGATTAGTTATTCATGTTAATCTGCATGAATACTAGCTGTTATTAATAAAGCTACATTAATAGCACGTATCTATTTTTTTTGTATTCTTGACACATAGTCTGCTTTGTTTGCTGTGCTTCGGACTTGAATCTGACTTTGTATGTCGTTTATTATTATTATTATTGTTGTTGTTGTTATAAAAGACCAAGGGGCGAAGCCAGTAATATTTCAAAATAAAATATGTAGTAAAATACAAAGTTAAAATCGACAATGTGTAACAAATACTGTGAGAAAATCGAAAAGAAATAGACTGCAGAATGACTTGCTAAAATGATGAAGTGAGACCACGTTTAAGACTATTTTCACTGTTCCTTGTCGCTACTATTATGTAGTGTTTACTCTGTTTGACATGTATAACTGGAGAATGCGACTGAATTCGTAACGTGTATTCGTTGGTTGCTGTTGATTTTAGAGCCGCAGGCTCTCGCGTTCACTCCGGAACAGTATTTAGTAGCCGAAAGACACACCGGCAACGTACGTTCCGTTAATATTTACATTAAGTTACTCTTATATGAAATAGCATATTATTTAGTAATGTTTAGCAGTTTCGATTCATTCATTTCTGTATAGCGATTTGTTATAGATCACATATAGGCCTACGCACGCCGCGTGTAACAAAAAAATAAATTTATAAACGGGATAAAAAAATTAGAGGGCAGCAGGACCCTGGATAATGTCATACGATACTATTAACGTGCGCTAAAAACTGACGGGAATTTGGCTTATTCTACGTCACGTGACCAGAAAAGAAAAATTATAAAGAAAACACTAAAACACAAAAGCCGATGAGCAGTCCCAAACTCCGTGAAGGCAGTCCAGAGGGAACCAGAAAGACTATAGATAGAGGAATGGATTTGTGGAACAGGTGGCTGGAATATAACTAGACAAATGATGGATGGCGAGAATTCGGACAAAAAGTGATGAGGTGAAATGTCCAAGATGCAATGAATCAGCAGGATAGTGATAAGGATGAGGCTGGGGAATTATAGCTAACACTAGTGACAGCTATAATAGGACAGGAATAGCTGATTTCACAGGTGATTTGTAGTGAAATGTGCATGGTCGAGCAAGGGTGGGCCTAACAAGTTAACAACATATGAAAAGCGTGTTCTACATGTATAAACCGAACAGAGATGTTGTGCAGATGTAGTCCGTTTCGCTGCTGGTTAGAAATATACGTGTAAGTGAAAAGAATTTCTATTCAGTGCGTTCATCAATCTTGGGCTAATATAGAGATACTTGAAGATGGTATTAATATGAGAATATCAGGAGCTGCTTAAACCACAGTACGTCCAATAGATTAGATTTATGCATCTGTTGGAGGCGGTGCACTTGAGACTTCAGAAAATTGTAGTACAGAAAGTTGCAATAATCAAGTTTGGAATGGACGATGGACGTAGCGATTCATCTGGATGTTTTAGAATCAGAATCAAGGACTGATGCAACGACAGACACAGAATTGTCCCACGGGCGACGATGATAATTATTCATTCTATACAATAAGCACACAGGACAGCCACAGAGTAGTTTTATTTGTCAATGTTTCTGCCAGTTTCTTGTTATTTTTTGCGCGTGTTCTGCATGTGTAGAGATGGGACAGGTCGCACCTGCTGGAGAACCTGTCTGGCTACGAGACAGACTGTGCGATGGTTGGCAGAGTGGAGTGGCCGTTCACCAGGGTTCACGCCATGGAGACCGAGAGAGGGATTCATCTGAAGCCTCTCTTCGGCTCAGCTCCGAACGAGGGTAGCACTGACGAAGCTCTGGACCGTATCCTGGCCGGCTTCAAGGACGTACGTTTGTTCTAACTGAATGAATACCAGTTTTTTTCTGCCGTATGCAGATAAACTTGATAACAATTTTTAATGACATGGAACTTCAACGGCGAGTTCACTGTACGCAGTATGCGTAGAACAAACATGCGACTAAGACTACGAGTGATGTAAGTTTGTCTAAATATATAGTCAAATTTTGTGTGTTTGTTTTTTTGGCGACAAGTTCTACCTATTGAGATACTGAAGTTGGAAGGTTAAGTTGGAGAAAGAATTTGCTATGGGTTCGGTGGTAACAAAATTCAGAAGGCGGAGCCCCAGGGGTCTTTATGGCACTTTATTGTAGATATATTTTGACAGTGAGCAACAAAGGCCGCAACCCACTAGGCAAACTAGTTGGAAACTAGTTAGTTGGAAACTAGTTGCCAACCCGGGTTGCCAACCCGGGTTTTCAACTAGTTTCCAACTAGTTCGCCTAGTGGGTTGTGGCCTTTAATCTTTAATCTTTGTAACTGAGATCTGGTTTTGAGTCGTTCGCCAGCTGGGGCCACATGATGGCTTCGTATTGTTAGTTTCAAAATCCACTGAGTCGTTTCGCTAGGTGGCGTTACGAGTCCCGGGAGCAGCCAGACAGGTTGGCTAGTATAGGATAAATCGTACGCCAACAACAGTGGCACACGGAAATGCTATTCGTGTTGTTTCACATTGTTAGTGCCTTAATTAATTCAGAATTAATGCTATAGAATGTTACGATGCGTTTATGCAGATCCAGGATGCCAGTGCGCTTGGCTGCAGTATCATTCCAGACTGCCCGGTAGATTCGCAGATGTTCGTTGTCGTTTCCTGCGTCTACCAGGACTAGGTAAGTCGAACCATTAACTACCAACAGCTCAATGCAAGGTCTTTGCTAACACCCTATCATGCTCGCTTCATTTCCATTCCAATTATATTTGTACATATATCACATACGTACTTACGAAGCACCTTGTAAATGCGAAGCAGTATGGTTAAAGTGGTAGACGGCTGTAAGTGGAAGCGCATAATGAGCCGAAAGTGTCGACGTCATGGGGAAATGGTGTGAGGTCGTTCCCTTCCCCCAATCGACTAGGGAGTCTGGGGATTGTCGTACCGAAAACAAATTTGGTGCACTCTAGAGCTGCCAGAAAGCCATTGGTGGCAATCATTTTGATTATTTTATGATTTTATCGTTGTCACCGGAACCGGAACGTTACCATTGCTATAACCAGATTAATAACGTGACCCTTGTGTGCAGTAGGCCTGGTTTTGTTTCTCTCAGCCATGGCCAGAAACGCAGCAGGGGACTTGTTCACGTGGCGTCAGATGTTTGTAATTATTGTAATCTAGACACCATCACTGCTTTGAAAAGTATCGTTTTGTAAACTAGATCGACAAATAGCGTATGTGATTTTTGTTGTTGTAGAATTCTTGGATGACAAATTCGCTGAAACATGCTGTTGTAAGATGCTGAAGCTTAGATACTTATACGTGGCGTATAAATTTATCAGTAGTAGCAATTCATCAATAGCTTGCCGATACTGGACAAGGCTACTGTCTGAAATTATTCATAGGCCTATACTTCGATTACGCTCCATAAATCGCACCAAATGTACGAGATGTACGCTTTTGAGTTTAATTTACTGTGAAACACGGTTGTTATTGTAGATTTTTACAATGATTTTAACCAACCTGTTGATTAAGTTCGTAGTTTTGCTAAGATTGTTATGCTTTTAATATACAACGTCAGACATTTGCTTGTGGATTTCTATGCTCCTCTGCTGCCTGCGCTTGCATGTGATGGAGTTTTGCTGAAGACGAACGTTGCGCAGTAAAAAGTCACGTTTTATCAATTTTCATTGTTCAAAACCGTTTACGGCACTTCACCAATATGATAATCGCAGTCAGATATAATAGTTAATCATCTGGGAACAAACTTAGGCCTTCTTGTTCTAAGTTGGCCACAAGTCCATAATACCAGTAGCACCTATTGCCAAAGTTGCCAAGGAAGCCGCTGTAAATAAATATACAAGAAACCCAACTATCACTGTCAACCGCGATGCATGCACACTAATTAAGTCAGCTGTTTCTGCAGTACAAATAGTCTACCTGTATCCTCTAATTATCAAATCGTATCTGCAGACCAAACTGAAACATTCATTCATTTCTTTAAAATCAACAAATGACAAAACATAAAAAGATGTATCTTATCTGCACATAGGCTACACATGAGTGCCAGATATCAATAATGATCTTGCGATGCTTCGGGCGTCGATCTACTTGCCTTGAATGGCAAATGGCTCCCGATATTATAGAGCGCTGGAAAGCGTCAGCATAGCATTAGCTTTGTCGCATTTACCCATGCCAGATCCGAATCCATCAACGTTGACAGTCTAAACTCCAACTTCCTACAGCTCGGAAGGAGTGGCGGCCGGCCACAGCGGACAGTTCACCCCTACCTACTAATTTAGTAGGCCTGGAACCCACAACCTTCCGATTGTTGGTCCGACGCGCTACCAGTAGTGCCACCGACTCACCAAACCGCTGGGTTAAGTACAGTCTTCTAGTTTAGTTACTTAACATACTCATAGTCGTGTTTGTAGTTTGATTACGGACGACGCTATGTTATGGTTATCTTATTAACCTGTCAATTCCCAGTCTGATGGATGGTAGCCCAACCTCGTGTGCTTACGACGTTGGCAATTCGATTGCCAATATTTATATTTTACGACAGTTAAAATTACATCTCTCTCTCTCCTTCAGGCTGTGGATCCCTCAGGTGAGGGGTCAGCCACACGGGTTCTCCTTCTCCATTCAGCTCGATTCTCGGCATCCTCCACGTTGAGCTGCAGGTCCTCCATGTTG
>Ga0056114_1001731_pt1 | contig 10351 bp, 7 predicted proteins | sample WorMetHERISLAND1_FD_77005 | JGI IMG/M metagenome (GOLD analysis project Ga0056114, IMG submission 77005) | Marine gutless worms symbiont microbial communities from Max Planck institute for Marine Microbiology, Germany - Olavius loisae HERON... ... | reverse complement strand
TGGTTACAGATAGCGCAACGGTCACAATGGAGAGCCTATAGGAAACTACTATCGCTCTTTCGAATGGTGCCATCGCTGAAACCCTACGACCTCCCTTTCCCCCAAAATGGGGTTCCATGTGGCCCCAAGATACGCGAATGGCCATATCGCAGCAATGGGTGATCCGATACACTTCATGTTTGGTTTTAGGGTAGGGTTTTCAGGGTCGGCGGATTGAATGGCGCTATTTCCGGTTACATCAATTCCAAGTTGGCGGCAGGTAGCCGTCTTAGATAATTTCGAATGGCCATATCTCCGCAACGGCTCATTCGATTCACTTATATAGCGCGCATCGCGCGGTCATCTTAGCTTTCTTGTATTTCAGACGTCCGGACGTCTCTGAAACAAAATACTGAAACAGTTTCAGGATTGTTTCAGCCTCATTATTCGCGTGTTGAAAAATATGCTAATGAGGCTGAAACAGTTTCAGTGTTTCATTTCAGTTTTATTTCACCATGTGCGTCGGGCTTAATGCTCACAGCTGGCAGTGGTTGCAGTTTCAATTGACCATCTGTCGTTATCAACAGTGAAATGGCAATTGAACAGTGAGATAAGGTCAGCTGAGAAATGAAACGAGAGTGTCGGTATCCGCATAATACGACAGGAACGTTAGGGTTTCATAGCATTTTAAGCATGCAAATAGCGGCGGCTAGATCATATGTTTGTGTTTCAAGGTCAACTATAAGCGCAGTTTTTGCCTGGTTGTACCTGCCATTTGTACTGATTGTATTCTCTGTTTTTTACCTCATGTTACTATGGCTAATAAATGATTGATTGATTGATTGATAATCCGAAAGAGAAATTTTCAGCTGTTCGGTCGTATCTGCAGAATGCCTGACAGTAGATTACTGAAGACACTGTTGTTTGGGACGGTCGAGGGAGATAGGAAGACCACCGCGCGGACGGATTGATGACATACTGAAGTGTAGCGACAAAAATCTGAAAGAAGCGGCACTGACGACGGGCGACAGAATAAAATGGAAAAAATTCATCACGACTAACCGAGCTGATCACGTAGAAATGCAAAAATTGTTAGTCAGCACTAACGCTTTACGACGGCCCCGCCTAACCCATCCACCAGTCGGCGGCCGCAATCGGGGTGAAATGGAAGATCTTGTGCTTGATTTGTATAACTCACTTGCAGATAAAACTGGTAATATGACGGTGGACTGTTTTGGACTACATAGTGTCAAGGAAACCAGGTCAAAGAGCTAATTTTTGTAAGCCTGCAACAGCTCGCAGACATCTCAGAGTATTTGAAGACTTCATAGAGGGCCGTGGCGACTGCAGATGGTCGATTGCTATGTAGTTTTAGTTTGTCACTGCGCCTAAGCATGCGAATTAAGCTATACTGCCTACAGCAATTCTGCTTGTCTGCCCGATCGACTTTCTATCTCTTTCTTTTAGTCTGTTGCGCTTCGATATTGTGCCGAAACGGCTAAACGTATCATCGACTATGCATATTATTCTTTAGTTTTATCACAACTAGACTCTGTTACGGCACAATTCAACAGGTGACTCCTAATGGGGCCTTAAATAGACTTTGCATATAGAAATTTGGCGAATTTACTGTTTTTCGCCACCGACGAATGACCATGTTATCAACAATCACTGGTGTCGAGTTGTGTTGATCCGCCACCCGGTCGGACTTCATTTCCAGCACACTGGACACAACTGGTGAGGGGTGGTGAGAGGGGGTGGGGAGACAGTGGAATCGCTGTCTTCCACAGTGGCCGACGGCGTCGTCTGATATACACCATTCACCGATTGCGGACGAGTTGTTCCATAAGATACTCATTTCAAATTTTCATAAATTTCATTACATAACTACAAACAATTACCCTCAAAACCGAACACACCCGCAGTGGCGCGATCCGTTCTCGCGATATCTGGCGTTCTTGTTTCAACACGTCATGCGTGTTAGAATGATATACTCGTTGTATTTAGCTGGCTTTCAGCTGAGCAGTGGGCACTGTAATAGAGCATTAAGCTGCAGTGAGTCTGTACTTGGGATTTGTGCATTGGCGCTGACCGTGGGCAATGTAACAGCACGACTATAATATCTTGTCATCATCAGTAATCTGCCGACGCACCTCTTTAGCACAACTAGGTTGATGAGGGTGTTAATCTCTGTCCGACCCATGCGCCTCCAAGCCGAGCAATGGACGAATGAGTATTATCGTTAGAAAGACTGTGTATGGCAGTGCTGTGTGGAGTTCCAATGTCTCTTACGACTCTGACATTATGGGAGGCAGCATAACGTTTCTCTCGCTTTTCTCTACAGAGAAAAATCTGAACCGAAGTAAGCATGTAGGGAACGTGCTATCACAAAGAACATGTATGTATCTAAAGAATATGTGAAACATGAAGTCATATTGCTGTCACCCTATCAGCGTGTTCAATCATCGTCCCTCCTGTTAGCATTTTTGTCTAGTAATGTTGTTTTTAGTAGGTAAATTTCGTACCATGTGCAATAATTTGTAAGTTTTTTATTTTATTCTGTCTGTTTTCTGGTCTGTCTTCTGCTTTCCTTCTTTTACGCTGCATGTTTTTGTACTGTCTTATTGACGAATAAACGTACAAATTTTTCCATTTCATACCCGGCCCGATCACACGTCATACATACTTTTTGGCCCATGTTACACAAAATAAGCAAGAAAAGAAGGGAAATGCATAGGAGTCAATAGTCATATACCTGCTGAACAAGTTGCTTGTAATAGTGAAAAAGTATGATAAATGATAGACAAAATTCTATCTGGTCGCATGTGATTCGATCTCAAAACTATTGCGTGCCAGTCAGTTACTCTACCAAAACGGCTACGAAGCACTGCTGAAATCTGTAGTTTATCAGCGCTATATGTACCACACGTGAATAGTGGACACTATGGTACCATGAATAATAGATAAGTAAATAGGATGTGATCTCTGGTCCAGGCTGGCCATATATGAAATGGAAATAAGTCTCCCGTCAACCAGCAGCAGCCAGAGCGTGATAACACGACGTAGGCCTACAGGCTACTTAAGATTGCTCATACTTGATCTGTTTTGCTTTCTTTTTGCCCCCTTTGTAGATGTACTCAACTCTAAAGCACGACTGAAAATGAGAAATAGCCTAATAGAGTGATACTGAGCAGCCGACCAAACGTGAAATGGTTAACGATACGGAGTGATTAGTGAAAACAATAATAGGTCTTATAAGCTTATAATATCAGAATTTTCTTAGATCCCACTTCATTGGTTTAGCTCGACCTCGAAGCATTGCACGTGTATCAGGAGCGCAGAAAAAAGGAGGTTATAAAGGGACTATAACTGCTAATGTTATTCGTTTTAATGTTTAGCAAAATTTAGCGAAGAAGCTATACATGTATGCTATAGTCGACTTTTGCAGCGGGCCTACCGAAAAGTAAATTGGCCATCTTTTTATGTGCCAAACGGCTATAGCGACATCTGACGGCCAGGTGTCGACACTAAACGTTGTTGTTTATTTTTTGTCTATGTTTTTTGGACTTGTTTACGAAATTCGTGATAACAAAAAATTAATCGTCATTCGTCAATTAAATAAAATTTTCGTTAATCAAATTTTGTAAATTTATTAGATTCAGACGTAATTCCACGTAAATCCATGATAATTCTCCGCAATTCTTAGACAAAGATCAACAAACGCGAGTTGTCTGAGTTCGGTTGACAAACGGACACACCCGTAGATAAACGCGATAAAATCGTTCTATTTTTAGCGCTAATAAAAACTAATTTGCCAGTAAGTAAATCGAGTTAGAAATATGGAAATTTCTTTTAAACCACGCAAAACTGTACTGTATGCGGGTTATATTTATTAAATCGGGTAGAAAAGGAATCGTTTAAGCCCAACTTGTTGTTAGGGTTTAGTTCCCCTTTAATTCAAGGAAAATTTCTGTGCACATGAAATGTTGGCTATACGCTAGCGTAAACAGTATGTCCCCGATACAGCGCACTGGCGGTCACACGTATCCTGACGCGATGCTCACAGTGTGATAATCGCCAGACAGCGTACAGCGCCGCTGAACGAATCGTTCCCATAACAACCGGTCGACTCAATCATCAGTCTTCGCTCTCACTGCTGAAGCTGTTGCTGAGACTGGAACACACAGCAGCAATGCGGTGGATGGATCGATTTATCAACACATTGACCACCAGAACACGACAATCTCTGTCTTCAGTAATAAGTGTCACATCAATATCCGTCTGGGGGGGGGGGGACCGTAAGTCAATCGATCAAATTACTGACCACTTACTATCGACTGGGCACTGTCTTTTGCACACACAGTGACCCGTCGCTCCCGACCACTTTGCTGTACCTGATACTGCATACAGCCATGCGGTTTATATTATATCGTTTTAGTAGGTTATAAACAATTAAATATAAAGTGTAATAGGATAAAGGGATATTTATATCAGTAAACGTGAGCTGAGCGATGAAACTGACGTGACACGCTTAGACTATCACACATGAACGTTAAAAATTAACAAAATAATAAACTACAACACAGAGCTATATATAATAGGCCTATGCCTTTATTTCAGTTGTACCATATTCTTTAGTTTGTCCCAACTTCATCATCATTTTTCGTATAAGTTTCGAGAACATATGAGTTTGTTATGAAGTTTAAACGTAAATGCGACTATCTTGCACCACTTCTGAAGTTTTCAGTTGAAAATCGCGAACTTGTTATACCACACTTGTACTGTACATAGCGTCGCTGTTCTGACCGAATTTAGGAGTTCAGTATAGTTCTCAGAAAATACGAACGGTGAAGTTTCAGGTGGCAAAAGAATATTGAAGATACATTTGCCCTTTTCACACAATACCGTATACCGTGACAGACATCTTGCGACAGCGTATCGCACTATACGTACAGGATCGTGCGCCAAAAACCCCAAAACTAAGCTACGCTACGCTACGATAGTGGAGTTTAACGTGGACTCGAAAGCTCGAAGGCTCATCAAAGATGAGATAGCCGTGACGCTGAGAACAAACATTTGATGATCCACACAATGGGGATTTTGTATTAGTGATGAAAGCCCATACCGATCCTCGCAATTTTTGCAAGCAACATCCCAGAATGCTAAGGTATCCGACGGTACAAAAATATCCCCGGAAGGTTAAACCCCCACATCAAGGTGCACAAACGTCACAGACGGACAGACAGACAGACATACAGACTGCAGACAGAATTATCATGGCGATAGCCAAACATGACGTGGTCACGTTCGGCTAAAAATGCATAAAATTAATATTAAGCTCTATAGCAGATGCCCTGCGGTGTCCTGCGGTAATTAGACATACCCGTTCCAAAGGACCACCAATAGGAAATGGCATATGGGCTATCAAATGGTCACGTGACCGATGACGTCACGTGACCCCCGAAGGTGCTGTGAGGCAGTACGGTCGGCTATCCTAGCGACAGCTTGGCTTCTTGTTATGGGCAGTTATTAGAGCATCTCTCATTGCCTTACTGTCCTGTCCTGCTATTGTTGTTGTTTTTCTATACTCGGGCCAAATAAAACAATGATGATGATGATGAAAACTGTGATGACCGATCGAAATATGACTGTTGAGAGATGCTTGCAGAATTATGTTGACATTACAAAGCAGACGGTTCGTCTCAGTGGCTGTTGGTCTCAGTCTGAGCTAGTGACTGAGGCATGAGTTCTGTATGCATTAGCATCGTCGGCGTCACAACGCGCACGACGCTGACAATATGACAAACGACGTAGAAACCGCGATGTTGACGTGACGAAATTGCTAATATCGCAACCATTGCATCGGTCATTCGCCGTCGGACAAATAACGATAAATCAATGTAGCATTCACACACACACAATAACTCAACCGATTGGCGTGATTTTCAACACAGACGTATACGTGGATAGACCCCTAAGCCGGCTAGCTGTGAATTTCACGGCCGGCTTAGAATTTTCGGTCCCAGCTAAGTCGGCGGCTTAGGGGTCTAGCGTCGATGAGTTGACGTTTTGTTGTTTTTACTGCAAATTGTCAGCAACAATAATTCGTGTATACGTGTGTAAGTTACGTTCATCGTCTTACCTCGTGTCGTGCCTATATACAGTCGCGCCAGAGGGAAGCAGATAGGCTGGCTATATCTTACAGTCGGCGTCAGGCTTCATCATTATGACGGACCTATCATTGCTAATGTCGCATCATCCAACGACGAAGATGACGTCCCGAGACAGAGACAGAGAGAGAGAGAGAGAGAGAGAGCTTCGACACGTCATGGTCATTTTCCTCGTTGCTCCACGTGACGCCGTTACAGGTCTGCGCTCTAATGTACAGGGCGCCACGAAAATTAACATCGATGGATCTCTGGTCCGTGGCTGAAGTCCCACCGGTCCATCGGCCAGGTTTCGCCGCCTCGTCCGGCGTATTAACACGAGCCGTCCGTCCGTCCACCGGTACGAAGGGTGATGGGACGATTCGTGTACTGGATGACGGAGGGTAGATGTGGCCGCCTGGCTTGAGATTGTGTCGCCAGTGACAAACAGTAGAAGTTTTGTTACGTATTCGATGTGAACTATCAATTCGTCACCGACTGCACATCTTCTGGCACCTGTAGAAAATATCTCAAGACCTACCTGTTCTCACTATCATTCTAGAGCACGGAACAATTGCCTGCTAACTTTGTAAATTGCCCTTGTAGTAGCTTTCCGCCGCTTACGATGCTCTCGTTTACATTACATTACATATTGTATTTTTTACTATAACTGCATCACATGATAACTGTGATTGAACTTATGCGTATTCGATCACTCGTATGCGAAAAACGTGTGATTAGTTCTGTTTAGTAACCAATCACTCGATACTGCTGCAGGCTGCACCCCCGACCCTCCGGTATGCCGATCATCCCTCCCATTTCAGGTCTGAGTAGAACTACACGTATCGTCGCATAACCGCACGAAGCAGCCGCCATGGCGATTTCCGACCGAAAGATGTTTATTTTTGGCCGTCAACGTCTTGTTGTCTTTTAGTTCGACCTCGACGTCGTCGCATAGCAACGAGCGGCTTGTTGCAGCAGCTGATGTGGTTTACGAGGCGCCGGTGTGACACCGGCGAACATGTGTGAGACCGATTGGTGCCATGGAGAGATCGCATACACCGGCACGAGTTGGTACGTTTAACCCTTTGACGCCCACTGTTGCCATGCGGGTAGAGCCATAAAACATCCCGTGCTATACCTCAATATTGTAATTTTTGACATTTGTGCACTCTGACGCGCAGGAATGAGCGTCAGAGTGCCCGGATGTCAAAACTTGTCAACTAATTACCAGTACCATTACTACTTTAATACTGTGCGGTTACATCACTCCAAGCAGTTTCTTCATGTGCTCTGTGTCTGTCTTCATAGCTACTCATCTTAACTATCTAACTATCTTATCTCTGTTCAACTCAACGGCACTCACTCAAGCGTGTAGCCGTATGAGGTTTCCCGTCGTCTCCAAACTTTCCATTTCGCCCCTCGCAGATATATTTCAACGATACAAAATTCAACAAAATTAATGCAGCAAACGCGCAAAATAATATACAACAGAGCCACAACATCCGCATTGTCTTTATTCTGCCCGTGTTTTTATGAACAACTCGCCGTGTGACTTTGCATTTCGACGACTATCTTGCACAAAATAACACCGAAACACACAATCACCTGGAGTAAGTAGTGCAGCTTGCGAGAAGATGACACTCGCTGTGTGGAAATCCTTCGAAATAAAACCCTTCTGTGACAACTCTTCTATCACCTTTGCTTTACCATCTGTGAAATACTGTACTATTTTCTAGGCCAATTTGCAAATCACAAACCGTTCGCTATGCATTACCTTGTCCCTGACATCAGCTTCCTGTTTCATTTCGTCAGCTTTATCCCAATCACTGTTCTGATCCACTCAAGATGAATTACATCATCACATACTCCGTCACCAGTCTCACGATCCATCGCACACCTTCACCTTTTCACTGTAGGCCTTAAAACTCATTTGTTCCACAAATCCGTTCCACCATAAACTGTTTTTATTCTTTCAGGACTGTCTTTGTGGATTAGGAATAGAATCGGTCTTACTGCTTATCCAGTTTATTCTATTTTAGCCTATTTTATTTTAGCTCCTTCCGTTAATAACTGTTTTCTGGTCACATGACGTGCTTGCTAAATTAAGCTGGTCATTCGTCAGCTTTTAACGCATGATAAACATTGCACTATTGTATCGCATCCAACTTCGATACGATAGGCTTATACTTCCCTTAATCATAAGTCGAATCATGTGGAATCGTAGCAGCGAATATCGAGATATACACGGTTCTCAAAAAAGTAGCACATTACATTTAGCGCCATAATTTCGCTAAATTTTAACCAAATTTAACGCTTTTTGAAGTTTCTTGAAGGTAAGATTATGCAGAATAAAGCTGTGAATTAAGTTCTTATAAATTGAACAAGAAGCCAAGCTGTCGCTAGGATAGCCGACCGTACTGTCTCACAGCAGTAATTAGCGACTAGCATTTCCAGCTGTTTTCGACACAGTGCGCTCTAAGCGTATTAGGGTCAAGAGTTTGACCTTTCGGGGTCATGTGACGACATTGGTCACGTGACCATTCGATACCCCATAGGCCATTTTCTATTTCGAGATATCAGGCTCTAAATGCATTGGGGTCACGGGTTTGACGTTTCTGGGTCTCGTGACGTCATAGAAATTTAATAAAAAAATTGTTTTCCAATCCAATTAATAATCAAGCAACAAACGGGCAAAAGATGATCAGAGACCTGACCATCAAAATATGTGCAGTTTTTGTGCACGCACAATTGCCAATTTGATACATGTTAATTCGCCAGGTGGCAGCACTTCGGCACGTTAAAAATTAAAACATTAATTACAGAAATTGTGTTCGCAAATTATCTCTGACTCTGTAGCCGTTGAAATTTTTGCAATCGGTCAACTCTACACGAAAATATTCCGCAAAGTATGATGTGCTACTTTTTTGAGACACGGTGTACATCCAGGATGATGCAAATAATTTCAATCAGATCCTCCGGCGTAGAGGGTGAAGGGTGAACGTTAGTATGCGCCGCTATCACTACGTAGTAAATTATTTAGGATTTGTTTTAGCGCATTCATTGCATACAAACGATGCTGGGAGAATTTTCAGTGTGAAGTAATCGAGTCGACGCAAACGAAACTGTGCTCTGGAAAAGAAGGTTGTTAAAACAATCGGCAGGAAATCAGTGTATTGAAAACAAAAACATTTGATGATTATCTACACGAGAGAATATAGCAACCGATGCTTTATCATCGATTAAGTATAGCCTTCTAAAGTGTTGGGCCGCTACAAAGATTCGGTTCGTTGTTTGTACTTACACCAACAGCACATCTCAACTTGCTCGCGAAATCTCTGACGAGAATTTTAGTATAACCAAAAAACTGGATGAAAATTAACTAGAACTATAACCATAACTCAAAAATCTAAACAATTAGCAGATGGTCTATATAATGTCACTATAACTTAACAGTGGTAACACACTGGCTATAACTCTCTTTATCGTCTCTAGAGAGGGATCGAAGGACAGCAGCAGAACGTCCCAGACGTGCATAACGACTCGGTTGTAGTGCTGTCGTGTCCTGCGACTACGATAGATCGTTCGTCGTCGTACAATAGCTTAGTTGCGCACTCGTTCACAGACGTCTCACGGAGCGTCACGCGATGCTGAGCCACATTCGCACCTCGCCTACAATCCTCTTAATGGCTTATTCTGATGTGCGTGACTTGGCCGTGACTGTGGCGACAAAATCATTTTACACTGCAACGATTTCATACATAAGAACTTTATTAAAATGATGACAAAACGCATCAGGTCGACAATAAGAGCAACACAATAAAATCAATGTAAAGTCAGTATAGGATATCTCATTAGGCCTACACGTTACGCGTTGTGGTATGGATAATAAAGCATGCGGTTAATAAAATTTCTGTCGTCGTAGATATGAGAAAGTTCAAAGTTGTGGGGTCTGGATCGCAAGCTGTAACTGGATTCAGTTCGTCTAGGTAGAAGCTGGTGGAGAAGATGAGATGGGTTATATCTGAAGCGTTTGAAAAGGTTTTCACCAGCTTCTTCTACTATTTAATTGGTCTATAGAGGGTTTATCAGTAGAGTACAGGTTTTGCCGACAGCCGCGACGCAGAAAACCTTCAAGGCGTTGCCGGTCCGATGCAGTGGTGAAGCCCCACCAGGAGCTAGAGGCATACGTAAGTTTTGCGACGACCACTGCACGGTAGACCAGT
>Ga0056114_1001730_pt1 | contig 10351 bp, 4 predicted proteins | sample WorMetHERISLAND1_FD_77005 | JGI IMG/M metagenome (GOLD analysis project Ga0056114, IMG submission 77005) | Marine gutless worms symbiont microbial communities from Max Planck institute for Marine Microbiology, Germany - Olavius loisae HERON... ... | reverse complement strand
ACTGGCGTTGGTTGTTTTAGTTTCTTTTTCTGGCTACGTGTGCTAGATAAAGCTGAATACTCAGCTTTCCAGTCCACGTTAAACTCTCCTATCGTATCGTATCGTATCGTATATGTCTTTCGTATTTAACACACTCTTACCCTCTTCAATGATGATCCCCCAGTATGTATACCTTTGTAATTCTGTTAACTGTAGATCAGTTGTATCGTTGGCCTTGATATAGCCGCTACTTGCGTGCTTAAAATGCCGTTAAGCCCTAACCATCCATCCATCCATCCATTGCCTGACAAGGTCCTACCCTAACATTCTCACCCAGTGTGAAGGAATGGTGTTACCTGGCCATGATGGACTAGGGCTTTTAAGCCATGCCACTTGTGTGGGGGGTTGACCCAGTCATATTCATCAACTATCTCTGGTATGAGCGTGAGAATAGAGGTTCATCAAAGAGTTCCACCCCTGCCATTAAATGGGATTAGGGTTATCACCAAAATTTGCCGTCTGGCAGTGTACTGTGGTGCAGGGTGGTTTTGATCCTATAAAAACCTGATGTTACTGTGCTATATTTAGCTCATCTGTCGTGTGTGTTCCTCCTGGCTCAGTATTTGAACTGAAAATTTTGCCTTTCCAGCAGAGACCAGTTTAAAGTAATAGAATGCTGTTTAACAAAAAAACACAAGTGATTCATAACCAAGTTGTCAAGATATAAAGGAGATGAACAGCAGTGGTCATGGTGTTTGAGTAACATTTGCTACAGTTTAATTTTATCTGCAGTTAACAGTGTCGTGTGCGTGAAACAAATATATTATGCGATGCGAATATATTGACACTTCTGTTGTAGCATCGAATTACCACCACATGACCAGATTATGGCATCCTGCTTTGAAGGAGCCTCGGGGGGGGGGGGAATAGCAGGGCTGGTCCACTGCCATGCAGTCTATAGTATAAACGTCCTCGATAACATCACTGTTCAAGAGATTCCTGCATAAGTCACGTGAAATACCGACATTAACGTGAATATGTGCATCCGACTTAACGCTACAATATGTCAGGCCATTACGTTTCATGCAGTCCTCCCTAGCGGGGCTGCGTTAAGTGTTGCACCCCTTCTGTCTGTCTGTCAGTCCGCTCTGTGCCTCCAATTTTCATGAAATAGGAAAGCCGCAGAAACAGTACTGGACAAAAGTAGCTATGGGAGCAAATATGAGGTCTAAACGTTTGGGTCACTGACAACAAAAAAAGTAAAAATCGTTTTTGTGCATATCTTTGTCGAAAATGGATCGATTTACATCAAACCAACACCATAATGGTCACCATATCGTTGAATACGTTTCACCAGCGAAATGCTGCGTTTTTGCGATAGGTAATCTGTTTTCTATAGTTATCCGTGAGGGCGGCATGTCGCAGTGGCCACCTGGCCGTGTACCTACTGAATTCTTTCTGCAAGTCTGTTAGTGTAACACTGTGTGATTCACAACATCGTACTGGTTAACTGATAACGAACGTACAAAGCAGTGAGACTAATAATACAATGCAGTGAACATGTTCACGAGTGAGCAATGGTGAGCAATAAATGACAATAAAACAGCACAACATTAGAGGAATGTGATAACTGCTTGTCTGTCAACCTCTCAATACCAGATCATACGGGTTACCTGTCATTCGCCGCTTATGAAATCGCCGCCGACGAAATCACCGCTAAAAATTGGCCGCCAATGCAAAGGGCCGATATTTTAAATCGCCGCCTCGCATTTCGCCGCTTCAAGTTTACGCCGCCTCGTAAATTGCCGCCGCCCATTACACTGCAGTGTTGTAAACTCGACCTACACTCACTGTAGGAATGCGAGGAAGACACACGGAGTTTAGTCGCATTCAGTTCAGTGCAGGTATGGTACAGGTATGGCCGAATCGAACGATGTGTCAACCGATTTTGTGTTCAGTCAAAAGGGCAAAGGATTACTACATTATCAGCAGCATTTGTTCCGAATGAATAAGAGACGGAAATACGGTGATGTGTTCAAAGTATTATGGCAGTGTGAGAGGCGTTGGCGTCGTTGTGTCGCACCTGTTTTCAATCACTTTCAACTCAACTGCTACAAGATGTCCACGTTTTCCTGTATGCAGAACTGATATTTCCGACACCGTACGTCTCCATTTCTCGGCGTAATACAAATAACGCCTGTTCACGTTTTACTCGTGTATATCCGACGGTTTTATAGTTAGGATTTTCTCGGCGTATTTCTCTGTCAACTGATGCGTAGCGTGCAATTTGTCAACTTTTACTCATGTAGGTGTTGCCATATTGATGAATACGATGCTTTTATGTTACTGTTTTTAATCTCTGCTTTATTAGCAAAGTGCTGACAATGGTGAAGACTGAAGGCTTCATAATAATAATATACTTTAAGCGGCTATTTATGCGTCGAAGTAAACTGGTGGCGGCGATTTAAAATATCGGCCCTTTGCATTGGCGGCCAATTTTTAGCGGCGATTTCGTCGGCGGCGTGGGGGTACCGCGGCGGTAGCCCCACCACCGTCAGGCCTAGCGACCCTGCCCTCTGTGGGAGCTGTCCCCTAGTCGCTCCATATTATTGTAGACTAGGGGACTTGCTGTGTTATTTTGTGTATATCGTTTTGTGTGTGCATTATTGTCTATGTATATTAGTATTTAGTTGTTTCCGTTGTTTTCTTTGTATTTTGTAGATCTTCCTTCAGTACTTTGATACTGTTGATTGGGTCTTATGACCTGTAAAAACCATCTCCCGTATAACCTATACTGTGTTGGTGGGGACGTAAAACACTGCTCACTCACTCACTCGTCGGCGGCGATTTCAGAAGCGGCGTACTGTGGCGACCCCGATCATACACATTAAGGACTGGACCTTCACTGACAATGTTGATAACCCACGCCATTAATATCTAGCCTGTGGGAGCTGAGTGACTTCCCCACGAGGAAGTTATTCTAAACAAGAAAGCCTAGCTAAGGCAAAGCGAAGTGCAAGACAGCAGTGCATGTATAAAGGCCAGTAGCGAAGAAATCTACAGCAAATCAATGATGTGTGATTTCCTACTGATGGATAATAGCAAGATATTTCCACGTATAAAGGTTGAAAATAGCCATTTTTGCCCATTGTATTCTGACTAGACCCCTAGCGGAGGATTGCCCAGCAATATCAATGTAATCTTTACACTGCTGAAAAGTACTGTGGGATAACATTCTGTCGCTGACAACGGGCCTATCTACATTCGTTTAGCCATTGTTACCTTCCATATCTGTGAAATTCCGAGAAACTTCGTACAGTACTTATAGCAGTTCAGGGCCATCCAAGGTCGACTATCTTGATGCCAATCAAAAGCGCACATGTGACTTCCTATTAGTCATTAATAGTAACTTTGGAGTATGTCGCACAGTTTTCGAGATATGGACGTTTATAGCTAGAGAATAGCGTGTTTTCCCCGTTCGGGGGAACCTGTCACAATTTCTGGGTGAAACTTATCCCGCAAAAACTAGACGGATGGATAGGGCTAATGTACGGTGAAAATTGCGATCCTAACTCCAACCGTTTTGACTGATACTCCAGTGTGACAGACGGATAGACAGACGAGCGAGTGCACTCTGCATATATGCTGTCGCTTGCTAAAAAAGTTTTGATATGTTTTCGGCCTTCACTGCTACGTAACAAGAACAAATTACTCCACTGAGAACAAATAATAATAAGCAATAACAGATAGCAATAAGCACTGTTGCTTATTACTAACTCATCACAGCCCATAAAATATGTACAATCAGATATCACAGATGATAAACCACAGTCCCACCAGTTGTGAAGCTATTTACAAACTAGCACGTGACAATGGCCAGACTGGACTGCAGTCCGAGAGATTGTTCATTAGTTGTGACTGAAGACGTGGAGTCGCGATCACAGGTCACGCAGCGGAGTCGACTTGGACTTGAGCAGTTCATCAATCTGTCAATACAAGTGAATACACAATAAAACAGTGAAATAAGAATGCTCTACAACAGATACACAAAACACTGGTCAGAGCGGACGACGCTGACAGCACGAGCATCAGTGGAACGAGCCATTATATCAACAGTCAAAAGCTTGTTTGCTAAATAAACCAACTTTACTAAAACAATCTTAATGAAAACAAAACTTCATAATCCTGATGAGGCAGTTTTCCACCCAAAACCTTCTTCAGCCAGAGACAGCTGTTTCCCTGCCCCACCATGGCTATGCCTCTGACTTGGGCGATAAAATAACAGTAATAACGTCATACGTTAAAAGGCTTGTGTTAAATGGATTAAAATATTTTAACCCTTTGATGGAAATTGATGCCCACTGTTGCCATATGGGTACAGCTATAAAGTATCCTGTGCTTGACCACAATGACCGGGTTAAGCCGTCATCTGTAATTTTTGACATCCAGGCAAATGACGGCTTAACCTGGTCTGACACAGGATGCTTTATAACTGTACCCATATGGCAACAGTGGGCGTCAAAGGGTTAACTTATTCACATTACTGAAAGTCAGCTGGCTACTTATTTGTAGTTAGTTGTGAGGGCAACTAGTGCTACTGTGCTAGTGTCGACTTGTTTCCAGTTCTTTAGCCTTGAATTTTGTGGTTTTGACATTGACCTTGATACTGCTGGCCTCGTTCCCAACACTGCTAAACCAACAATCACCGTCTCCAAAAACGACACATTAGAAAGCTTGTGTTAAGCTGATTAAAATAGTTAAATGTCTCGCAGCAGGCCAGTAGAGTGATTGACCTGTGTCTTATACATATCCTTGATGTCCTGTAGGTCGAGTCTCAGTTCCTCAGCTTCTTCCACCTTCTCGCCGTACATCTGCAGCAACGCATTGTAGCGCTGGTCCAACTCCTGTAACACATCACATCATCACACACTTGACAGCCAGCCTCACTGAACATACGGCAGTAATAACGAGCATTTCCAACCTGGTTACTGTAAAACACTAATTTTTAAAGTGCGTGTAATTTTTGCGAATTTCGCATGTAGGACAAAATCAGGAAATTAAATACCCACGAAAATTTGAACTGCCCATCACTATATTTCATCTGCAGTCCTGGCAGTTGTTAATGTAACTGGTCACTGTCTTGTTACTGTCTTACAAGAAGTCTAGTTCTAGTTAGACGGTAATGCACAATTCTGTTCATATGGCTAAAGCACACCAACACCAAATTAAAATGCAGCGAAATTTCTACACTCCAAAATTGCCAAATTAAGATGCAGGAAAATATAGTGTTTTACAGTAATGTCTGATTGTCTCTGGTGCCAGCTCTTTGGCACTGTCAGACAAAACTGAGCACTAGAAAATGATAGATTGTTAGTAAAAGCACATCACACACAAGAACACACTGCACTGGCAATTTGCTGAAGTATCCCAGGGGACCTCTGAATGGCTCAGCTAATCAAGTCAAACCTTGAAACGTCCATTAAACCAGCCATTAACATGTGCAGAAAGTTTAGTTCTTCTGTCCAAAAACGGAGAATGAACGAAGCTAGAAGGTATGTGTTGGATGTTTAACGACGACACGAGCGAAGAATTAAGACAGCAAGCAGCTCACGGCGTGTTTCTGCTGCAAGGCATCATGGTGACCGAGCTTCTCTGTGAGATCTTCGTTCTGAATACAGACCGTCACCAGCTCGCGAGCCATCGACTCACGCGTTCGCTCCAACTCGGAAATCTCGCTCTGCACAACATCACCACAAGACTACATTATCATGGATACATCACTGTTGAAGTGAACTCCGTCGTATCTTTGACCGTGCACCGCAAGCTGATGACTACGGAAACTGTCATCAGCACAGCACCACATAGCACAGCTTTTTGCATTTTACCTTTCATCTCTCCATCAAATGGTGAAGTTCAGACGAATTGTTATTCGCAGGAAATACAGAGCGCTTGCTCACTGCAGGACAGAGTGACAAACAACAGTATCAGTTTCTCTGCCCCAGCGTGGTTATGCCTCAGATTTAGGCAACAAAATAACAGCAATAACGTTGTTCGTGCTAACATGTTAAAAGCATTTGTTAACCTGATTTAGATATCTTAATGTTTCTTCATGTTTGCACCTGTAATTACCTTGAGTCACTACTGTGGACCGCCACTGTGTGCAGTGCACGATGTAATTGTCTCAAATCAGAAGACGCCGTGACACAGACAATCAGCCACTGATTTGTACTAACTTACGACTACCTAGATTCACACCTCAACTGGTGACATCGACGATACAGTGGGACAAGCGTTACAGAAACTATCGATTCTACGTCAAATGAGACACAAATAACATTACTCACTGTCTTTAAATATACTCATATGTTGAATGATAAACTAATCAAAATGAAAAGTCTTTAGAAAAACAACCTTTTATTGATTATAGTCGACATTTCGCCTTCGACTGGAGCCTTCATCGGAACGGTCTGTCTAATCGCCGTATCAAGGAGGCGATAGTCATATCAGGAAGTAGCAAGACAAGTCGATGAACAGAGACGAGGGGTCTTATCAACTCTCCCTACGACATCCTGTTTGCCCCGAAACTGAGCGGAGAACGGCGATTAGACAGATCGTTCCGACAAAGGCTCCAGTCGAAGCCGAAACGTCAACTATAATCAATAAGAGGTTGTTTTTCTAAAGAATTTCATTTTGAATTAACATTACTCACTGTTTCACGGCAGAAATAAATCGTGTCACACAAATCATAAGAGTTCTGAGATGGCTTGCCCGTGAAGAACTTATCTGGCTTTAACTTTATTTAACATACTTGGCATTATCACGACGTTTCAGACCTGAAGTTGTAGCACTTCGCCCTCGCGTTGCTTCAGCTCAGACTGAAGACTTTCAATCAGAGTCGCCGCGCTGTTGGTCTGCCGCAGCGAGTCGTACAGTGACATTCGACTGCCATTGACTGCGGCCATCAGCAGCATCTTATCAGCCAGCTCTGACTGTGACTGGCACAGACAAACGCATAGGTAAGTATGTAAGTAAGCAAAGTACAGCGCATTCTCTTAAAAAACTAATGCGCTGAGTACGTCAATATTTCGCAAATAAAGTGTGTTTTCAGGTGACGCATGAAACGCTAAGACTCAGAGCTGGGTCACGAAGACTGTCTGGTAGTGAATTCCAGGTCGACGGGCCTGCAACAGCGAAACACCGACGACCATCACTGTCCATTCGATACTGCAGAATGATCGTCTTCCGTGCTGACTGGCGGACCGCAGATGTTGACGATAAGTAAATGAATCAGTGCACAATGTCAGCCGGTGGCCGAAGCTGAGGCACTTGGGTGAGTCGCTAGGGGCAGTAGGGGAAGCCGCCGAAGGCCTGCTGGAAGCAGTGAGTTTTAATTTAAGAAGGCAACGGAAAGTATGGACTTTGGTAGAGGAAGAATGATGAATGCCAGATGGCAGTTAGTTCTGAACTGCGCGGGCTGCGACATTAAAGCCACGGGAGACAAAGATAGTGCAGACACGAGGAACAGGCAACAGGTTAGTGTTTGCAGAGTGTAGAGCATGTGTCGTGGCAAGTTTGAATTTTATGCGTTGTTCAACAGGAAGCCAAGAAGACACTAGTAGCGCGTGTCTTGTGGGAGAATATCAGTCTTTTATGTCGCTGTTAATCACTTTGCTTTGAAGAACTCGAGAAAGTAAGTCAAATAGGTCATATACAGCAAATACGTAAAAAAAACACCCACATCACGCTGCCTGCAAAGCATGAAGACCAAACAAGGGCAACTTCAAATCACGTCAAAAGTGCTCTTGTCACACAGTTGGATGATGCAAATAGTCAGACAACGAACTCCAAACTGTGGCACCAGCAGAATCGAAGACTTGAGTGCCAAAAGTGCTGTGATGAACGTGTGGCATAGTCAGTTGACAACCAGTGGCTGAGCAGAGCATTTTCAAACTGTTCTTCCGTATGGACTCAAGGGACTTAACAAAGCTACAAGAGAAATAACTGGTGTTGGAAATAGTGAGTTTCAGGCTCACATCAGGTGGCTTCATGGATCCAAGAATTACCGGTTCAAATGCCGGACTGGTCAATTCACACTAACTCACAGTGCCACACAGGTTCTTTCATTGGCTTGGCTTCAGTTTTATGGTAAATGCCCCATGTTGTTCAATCTCAGGCAAATGCGCTACAAATGGAAGAGATCTAACTATTGCCGACTTCAGAATCACTCGACTGAAACAATGATATTGCTCTACAAGATATTTCATGTTCAACTGTGACACTCAATCACTCTTAGTTCACATCAACTGCTGTCGTCTGATCAATGATGATTCAATCACTGACCACATGCTAACACCGCATACCTAATGCTTGCAAGACGTGTACAAGCCAGACTTATGGTATGGGCACTGGGCCTTTACCTGAACTACCTCAGCAATAGTGGTCGACAGTCGCCACCGCAGCAGAAAAGAAACAGTGAACCAATCATCAGATTGCAACAGTGGCTCACCTGGTTCACAGAGGCGACGGACGTTGGCGTTCCAGGAACATCAGCCTTCGTACTGTCTTCCTTGACCAAACTGGACGGCGGTGAAGCTGTAGATCTCATTTGTATCAGAACCTCCTACATACCACACCAGACCATGAAGAACTGAGTAAAGCAGTACAACTAGCACTGGCGTTTGTTTGTTTTAGTTTCTTCTTTTATTTTTATGTTTCTGTTATGTGTGCTAGATTAAGCTGACCGCACTCAGCTTTTTAGAACACAGAGTGCGTAGATTCTTAACAGCACATCAGCACAATTAGGCTATACTGTGTCATTCACGTTGGTACACGCTGGAAAATACGGACAGAAGACAGATTAAAAACAGACGTTACAAAAACTAAACACAACCCAGAACAAGCAAACAACAGAAAATACAGCAAAACAAAACTAGCCTGGTTTAGTCGCCTTTTACGACACTCGACCAGGAAACGAGGTGGGCTAATTCTACAACGCTCCCGAGCCCACACGGGGCAGTTTTTTAGTCCACGTTAAACTCTTCTATCATATCGTGTACCACAACAGTCTCAAATCATGCTTGTTCATCGACAATGTCTAAACCCTCAAAAGCGGCCAGTCTTTTCCGTTAGTATCACTGTTCTGGGGGTGATAGAGTTAAGATGATATACACAGAGGAAATATTTTAAAACTTGTAACTTGGATTTTTCTATATTCCAACTCTGCCAATATTGCCCCGGGTGGGCTCAGGAGCATTGTAGAATAAGCTTGTCTCGTTTCCTGGCTGAGAACTGTAAGAGACAACTCAACCGGGTAGTTTTGTTTTGCTGTATTTTGCATCGTTTGCCTTTTGAGTTGTTGTTAGTTTGTGTATTTTCTTGTACTCTTTTGTTTGTCAGTATCAGTCAAGTGATTGGCTGTGAAGACCGCCTCTGAAATGACATAGATTAACCAGTATCAACCTCAGTCAACAGTTTCTCCACTTCTCATGACCCAGAACATCAGACATGCTGGGTTCACCAAAGATGTTCCAAGTACCGCTTAACCCTTTGACGCCCAATGTTGCCATACGGGTACAGCTATAAAGCATCCTGTGCCAGACTGGGTTAAGTCATCATTTGTAATTTTTGACATCTAGGCACTCTGGCACTCAGCCCAAAGTGCCCAGATGTCAAAAATTACAAATGACATCTTAACCCGGTCTGGCACAGGATGCTTTATAGCTGTACCCATATGGCAACAGTGGGTGTCAAAGGGTTAAAAGTCAGAGAGTATACTGCAGACATATCGACTCAGCATCTGATCAACAAACTCATCAACATCATATCACCCTGAATCAACTGACTTTCTCGTGCAGTTGATCATGCAGCAACGCAATCTTCTTCTTTCCAGTCTCGACCTTCATCTTTTCCATTTCCAACTGGTTTTCCACCAGCACCTATAACATTTCGGCAACATACTTCACAGTTTACACACACACATACACTGGTCCGCAGGTCACTACACAGTCTTGTGCCACGCTACCTTCTCATAGACATCGGACACACCAAGCAGAGACAGACAGTGCCAGAGAGAAGTGCGCAGAACCCATTTCACGACTGTTTGTGATCGAACTTTCAGCGCTGCAGGATCTAGACTAATGAACAGTCTGCCGTGGGATATCACCGAATGTCAAACTGCTGAAGCATTTAGATGAAAGCTGAAACGTTTCCTTTTTAGCCGACCGTACTAACGGTCGCGCTTATGCCACAGTGTTGCGTCTGTCGTCGTCGTCGTCTGTCTGTCTGTAACGTTATGTATTGTGGCTAAACGGTGCGTCCTAGAGCAAAAGTTACTATTGAGAGCCTATAGGAAGTCGTATATGAGAAATCGATT
>Ga0056114_1001729_pt1 | contig 10351 bp, 11 predicted proteins | sample WorMetHERISLAND1_FD_77005 | JGI IMG/M metagenome (GOLD analysis project Ga0056114, IMG submission 77005) | Marine gutless worms symbiont microbial communities from Max Planck institute for Marine Microbiology, Germany - Olavius loisae HERON... ... | reverse complement strand
TAAACGCATGAAGCTAGGCCAGTATTGTCAACGACAACGTTGTAGGCACGCCGAATTGAAGCAATTTCGGCAGGCTTTCGCGTCGCGCGGGTTTGTCAGCGATAGCTGGGCTTTCTTGTGTTAATAAGTACTCAGCAGCTGACTGGGTTGTCGTGTGTAGAGTCGTCATTCAGGTTTAACAGTACCTTTATTGATGAGCCTGTCCTTTTTGAGTAAGTTGCATCACTAATATTCTGACATGGTACTGTTCAGTGTACAGTGTAATTAACACAACAATTAATTTCTATTGACGCTTCCTGTGACTTTTTGTAATTATGTTAACAATGGATTTGTTTTGTTTTTTGTGTAACTGCAGTCAGTGTACATGGTTCAACAGATTTAGCTTAACTGCATGTATGTAAGTAATTAAAAACATCAATTTATATAGCACATTATTGTAAACCTTTAATGTGTTGGATGCTTCAGACTTTAGTACGCTGTTAACAGGTCTACCTTAAAGATGACGTTTGAAACTCTGCCAATGTTAAGATCATGCAAACTGTCAGGTTATGAGATACAGAGTGTTGGGCATGTGCAATAATTTGGCATCACGAAATTGAATTATTTATTTCTTGTGCATAATTTTGCTCTATGTGCAGCACAGTTTTGATGAATGCTACTGGTTTTGTGATTGACGGCTTGTTTTAGTAGTTACTTGCCCTGCTTCAACATTGCTGGTCAGTTGACTTTCAGCCATTACATTACAAATTTTTTACCAACGAACTGTATGGTTAACTTCTTGGAAACCTTTCCACTTTGGGAACTTGCCTCATGAGAAGTGGTTTCTGGAAAAGTGGGCTGGTACCAGGTATCCAGATTTGCATGGAAAAATGGCTGTTACTTACATATAATCATGATGTTGGCTGTGGGGGAAAGTGTGGACAATAATGCTCAATTCTCCAATATTTGTGTGTGGAACTTTTGAGAATTTAAGTCTTATTTCTCACCAGAACATCGGTGACAAGTCTGCCCTGCTTTCACTCAGGACTCACCGCACCATCTGGCTAATACTTTTGAGATGAATTTTGAAGCTAAGTACACGAAGCCATGTTCTGGCACTGCCTATAAGACAAATTTTCCATACACCATATGTTTGAAATGAAATAGGGTGGCTCAGTTCTGCTCCAGTGAATTTTTAGAATCTAAGAACCTCCCACAGATCCTGCCCCCAAATGGATTTTCGTACCAATTTTGGTACCTTGTAAGTTAGATTGTTTGGATACCTATCTCAGACAAAGTTCCAGACCTGTATTGAGCGTCTGTTTGTTGTTACAGCTACAATGGAGACTTGCTGCCAGACCTGTTAACAGAAGAGATTCCCGGATATTGGACAATATATATCGCAAACGTCACGAGTGGTTTTGTGCCCAAACAGCCGCTGCCACGCAGTCCACTTGCCGTCCCACACTCCAGTGCATTCATTGACCTTCTGGAGGAGTCAGCTGCAGGTACTGATAGTGTTTACCGTTTGCATTTCTGATTTTTTTTTCAGAATTTTTCTTACTGCAGGTGACGTGTTGTAAATATAAAAGTTATTTCCACTCTTAAAGCTTGGTCATTATACAGAAAGCCACAGTTTAAGCGGGAGTTAGATTTGCAAGAGAGCCAGCTTTTGGTTTTATTTTCGTTGTTTTAGGCATTCTGGTTTTATTGCATTAAAAACCCATTACTCACGTACTTACTTATTACTTACTTAGGTACTTAGTATGTATCGTAAAACAGTTGTAATAATAGCTGACAGAAAACTGCAGTTTTAGTTTCAGTTTTTTGGTGGAATAAACCCCAGTTTCTACACTGTTTAAACCCAAAATGGCACCCTTTTCTTTTAACAATAACTAAGTCAAATGTTGACCAATTTTAATGATATTTGGTGGGAATGTACCTGACTCTATTTGCAACAAAACCGTATGCAACATGTGAGGTTAATGCTCATTGAGCATCGCTACTTTAAGTTTTAAAATGAGGTTAAATATTTTTCCATTTCAACGATGCAACAACTGGAACATCACGAATCACACAGGCTCTGTGGTGGCAATTAAGTTACTTCTATCAAATTTTGCAATTTTGCATGAAATTACTTGCATGACAGGTCTTTGCTAATGTCATGGCAAAGTGGTATTCTCTTATTTAGACGTTAAACCATGCTCAATCAATCTCTTATTTAATTAGAGGGGCACTTGCACACGTTGCCTGGCTAGCTAGCAGACGACACTTTAACGTAAACATGGGTTTCACTGACGATGATCGCATTCTGCTAGAAAATCTGTAGATTTTAAAGCTTGACAGATTTTAATTGAATGCCAACAAAGCCGAGGTCCTTTGGTGTGTGATGCAAAAAACTTATTAAAGAGTTTCCAGATAAAGCTTGGTCTTTAAGCTCACTGAATAAATAACTGAAATATTTGAATATTTTGCATGTTTGTTTTGCATCGTTCTTCCTTGCATCGCGTGACGTAATTGCTTAAAGAGGAAGGGAAACGTTTTTTACATGGCCACTTAATATGTAGATATACACTGTCTGAATATCTGACATTTATGTCGACAGTATAATCTGTCCTTCGGCCCATCAGAACTCAATCATTAATGTTTACCGGGCAACGTTAAAAGTGCCGATTTCTCATTGCTCACGAGTACACCGACGATGCAACATGTGTTTCTATTGTCGGTCACATAACCTGTTTTCAGCCAATGTCAGTTTGGCATTTTTGATGATGATATAACAGTTCATTATGTTGTGAAGTCTCTAAGTTACTCTGGTATTGTGTTTACTGAAGCAGCCAGTGTCATGGCACTACATTGAGTGATACAAGCCCTTGTTGATGTGTTTCAGATTTATTTGTGACAACAACGAACGGATTTGAGGTCTTCACTAATGCAAGCGTAAGTGTCACTGCAGCTGAGCACTAATAGTCTGTGATTGTGACTGTATGAAAATTTATTAGTTTTGTTGAAAACTTTGTCGATTAGAGTAGACTTGTACAAAAATTGCAGTGAATGATGAATACACCTGACGAATGGTAGATTATGACATTGTAAAAATAGATACTCATTGTGGCTGATGATATAATAATGACGTCACATTTAACTGGCTAAAAGTTGGAGCTAGTTAACAGCAAACCAGATGCCAGGAGCCCACGATATCTTTTGCGAGTACCCGCTGGTGTTTAGATGTGGTCATATAAGATCAATCGATCAGTCAGTCAGTCAGTCACACAATCAATCAATCAATCAATCATGAAGACCATACATTGTGGAGTTACTTCAAGATTGATCTGTTAAAACAGTAAAGCAGTCAGCCAGTTTATGTAGGACGGATCAGATGATGAGATTTGGGTTGGATCTTCTGAAGAGCCATGACTTGAGACGCTGACGGAGCGACGTCATGGAATGAGCTGACGTTGTCTTCTCAGGCAGAGCATTCCAGCTACGTGCACTAGCAACCAAGAAAGCCCGGCTAATGGGAGAGAGCTTGACAGAAGGCACCAAAAACGATTGGTGCCGGCAGAACACAGTTTCTGTTGACGTGATAGATTGACAACTGGAATCAGTGGTCCAAGGTATCCCAAGGTATCACGGCACATTCCCACATAATACTTTATACGTGAGCACAGCGGTCTTATAGTCAGTCTGCTGCAGAACACGCAGCCAGTGAAGGCTGACGAACGCATCAGTGAGATGGTCAGCGGATCTCATGTGACAGATCAGCAATGCTGTTGCTTTTCGCACTGACTGTAGGCGGTGCACTAGGTAGACCTAGTACAGCGTTATCATAGTCTGGTCTAGATGTCACCAGCAGGCCGCAGTCAGTGACTGGAGCAACGGCACTGAACGATGGTTCTGATACAGTTGACGGAGTGCAGTTAAACATCACAATATTGTGTTGACCAGGTCGGTGTTGGTGTAGATGCCCAGGTCACGCACTGACTTTGCTCGGTGGACAGCATCTCTGTCAGTAGATAGTGGCGTTGTTGGTAGTTGATGTTGGCACCAACTCATCATACTCCAAAGGACCTCGGCTTTGTTGGCATTCAGTTAAAATCTGTCACACTTCACGCAGCCAGATGTCATGTCGACGCATCTGGAAACGCGTGAAGAAAACGAGACAACGTCACCAGTTTAGACGTCTTCTGGAGACGTTTTTGTTTGAGCGAGACTGTGGCGCATAGTGAGACTCTTTTGTTTATGTGCACCTTCCTTACAGCACAAGTTATGACATTTAAAATGGGAAATTGGTAAATGGCTCCCGATATTATAGAGCGCTGGAATCAGCATAGCGTCGGCTTTGTCTACCGCTCTTACCATTTACCCATGCCAGATCCGAGTCCATCAAACGCTAACAGTCTAAACTCCAACTTCTTACAGCTCGGAAGAAGGACTGGCGGCCGGCCACAGCGGGCAGTTCACCCCCATGCGGTTACCTGTCAACACTGTGATACACACTACTTTAGTAGGCCTCGAACCCACAACCTTCCGATTGTTGGTCCGACGCGCTACCAGTAGTGCCACCGACTCAACCGTTCAACAGTGACACAGAGTAACATTCGTATTGAAGTAATTGCTGACTATCAGTTGTTGAATTATGGTGTGAAATAAAGCTGTGTTCTGCCTGTAGGTCGTTATTTTCAAACATTTACAAATATGACGTCATAATTACGTCATCAGCTTCAATGAATACTGGTGTCTGATTTTTACACTGTCGTAATCTATCATTCCTCAGTATGTTCGCTGCAGCTTTTGTGTAAATCTCTAGTGAGATTAAACTGTGAGATTTAGGACATAATGTGAGTGGGTGTGTACAGAGAATTAGGTGTTGCATTTTGTGGTGATGATTTCAATACTTGTTTTTAGGATAAGAGTACAATGTTCAAGTACCGTTATGATCACAATAGTTCCGGCCTGTCAATTTTTGCATCGTCATTCGGAGATTTTAGTAAGTGCTATTTCTTTTCAGCACTGCTGACAATAGAACGATTGTTTTCGTCTTGTGAGGCATGCATATACGTGCGTTAGGTGTGCATGATTGCCAACTCTTTTATGCCAGTAAATGCCAAGGCCAGCACGTTGTGTCAGCTAGCAATTTCTCAGTTCTGTTTAGTTACATTCCATGCACTCGTGTCATTTACTACTTGTGTTTGTTAGAAATGTTTAGAGATTTTATTGGTCACTAAATTCTTTAAAGCTTGATTCTCGATATTTCAACTTTGGTCTGTTTACATAGATTGTCCATATCTTGATCATCATAAATAGTTACCCTTTTATGTTGATTTTATGTGAATTAGTAGTACTAATTATAATATTAATTAATAATACCATTGACAGTGTTTATAGTGCTGTCGTTGTGACAGCCATTGCGAGAGTTCACTTGGTTCATGCGATGAATGCAGATACAGTGCATGAATTGGCTATTACAGGCATACTGAACCATTACATTTGTTAGTACAGAGAGCCAAGCTGAAGTAGTGTGGCAGGGCTGGTTAAGTACCCAGAACACCAAGGTGCTATAGCTTTTTAGTGCTAACCATTCTCAGTGTTAGGTAATTTCATTCCTGTTACAAGCAGTGTTACTGTCACAAGCCAAAAACAACCAGTTGAAGTCGTGGAGATATGTTACGAAACTAAAACCAAAACACGTTATAATGTTCTTGCTTTAGTTGTTGTCAGTTTTGTATGTTATTACTTAGTGATGATATTATTTTTGGGCAACACGAGTCATATCAGCAGCTTTTTAATAACCATATTTGGTCTACAACACACAGTGGATAAGAGGTTAAATACATTTTAATTGTATTTATTTAAAATAGAAATCATGCATAAGAGCACACACAATAAAATTTAAAAAATTTATGTTTTCCTATCCATCTCCAAATACAACACAGCAACGTTCAACTCGTGTAATGACAGGGTGAGAGAACTGCTGACTATTAGTTTGATTTCTATTCAGTTGATTACTGTGTCCCTTATAGTGTCGCTAGATTTTAATCTTGCCAATCATACTACGTGGTTGTGTAATGGCTAACATCTGTGTAAGTGAATGATTGAATACAGCTCAGTGCTCAGCAGAGCTGTTAATTTGTCGACACTTTTTGCTGACTGACCTGCTTATGATTTATAAGCCGATTTTCTATAGTTGCTGCATATTAGGCCAAAATTGCAAAATTTTCAGCAGCTCTAGAAAAGCCAGCTTGTAATGGAAAAGTCATGAGTAGCGGTATATGTGAACAAATGTGTGTCGTGATTATGTAGATCACAATCATAGACTGGATCACATCATTCCTGTGTGTGAAGATGGCAAGTGCAGCGTTCATGTTTATGACGTTAGTTTCTTTATTTTGTTTTTATTCACATTTTCATCAGAACCAATTTATTCTGTACGTTATCAGCTAACTGTGGTAGATTTGATGTGGAAGTTTTTGTTGTGGTAAGCAGTGAATATTCTAAATAGCGCATATACCGAAAGTCAGAATGATTCTTGAAGACATCATTAAAATGCAATACGTTTAGTCGTTGTAATATTCGTTCAGCATTTAACAGAAGTGTGACGTTTTTATTAGCTCGGTAACAATAAAAATAATTGTGGTAATTTGACTGAGTTACAGTCATCATTGATTGTAACATTATGCAATAATAGTTCCGTTAAAACTGATGAAAAAGAACTCTTCTATAATTAGATTTTCTAACAGTAAAATCACAGTAACTTACAAATGTTGTAATAATTATCACAGACAATCGATGTGATTATTATTGTTAGGGGGTTATGTTTTTTGTCTGTATGTATTTCAGTTTGTCTGTAGGATATCTCAAGTAGGATCGCAGTAAAACTCAGCATGTCGATAGGTCTTGTGCCTCCCTTGAACTGGTAGATTATTGAACCTGATCCAGATTATAGTCTAAATGAGGGATCTGCACTACATTTTGGACCTTTTGCATGATACATTGACCAGATTATTTATTCCAACAGCTGACCCCATCCATGATGGACAAAACCATTCTCTCACATGGGTTGGAAATCTAGGGCCAATGTCTGGGATGACAAGTGTTCTTCTTGTTTCAAGTTTACTTCTGTGAAATTGTCGTGCATTGGAGCTGTCGGCTATTTTTTGTGGCAGTACTCAAACAACAAGTGGTCGAACATGTTGTCGCTAAAAGACGACTGGGTTTTCCAGCCATCGATCTACAGAGACTTTGAGTTTCCGCCAACGTTGCATGTTGGAGATTATAACATGGATGGGTTTCCAGATGTCGTGACGGTTCTTTTTTCACCGACGTCAGTAATGCTTAGCTCTGTTTGTCTGGTTTTATTTGCTAGCAGTTTTCACAAATCTTAGTGTAACAGTACAAGCCAGTCAAGTGGCTGAGGACATAAACATAGGGTCACTTTAACTTTTGACTTAGCCTTTCGCTCAGCAATTCGCTGAGCGAAACCTTAAGATGAACGCTAAAGTCCGGACTTAGATCAAAGTTCAACTTAACTTGGTCTAAGTCTGTACTTAGACCATAAATTTGGCCTAAGACTTTCGCTCAGCGAAATCACTTTACTTTGTGACTTAAGTCTGGACTTAGACCGAACTTTAGCTCAGCGAAAGGCTCAGCGACAGGCTAAGTCAAGAGTTAAAGTCACCCATTGTAACAGTGGAGCATTAATGGTCTGGGTCATTTGAAATGACCTTGATTGTTCTTTCAAGGTCATGTTAGTTAATGATAATTCCTATAATGCCCGTATTAGAGACAGTGAAAATTGCTGGAAATTTCAGTTTTGGAGTTAATAGTTTAGTTTTTTGGTCCTGTTCGGATTGTTTGAAAATTTTTGTTTCGTTCAGTTTTGCACTTTTTGATTTTGCATTTTTTGGTCGTTTGTGTTCATATTTTAGCTTGGTTCATGCTTAGCACGTGCATCAGTCTGGTTCAGTTCATTCTGATTAGATTACAGTTCTCTGCCTTCTGTAAGCCACAAAGCAGCGACATAGTAACAACTAACAGCAATGGTAGAGATTGGGTGAGCAGGCAAGCTGTATTCAATTGACTGTCCACATTGATGGATTTGATGGACAGACTTGTGCACTGGGTCTGCTGGGCCTCAGCATAATTCGTCTACCCAATACGCTTGATGGACTGTTTGTGTAGGCATGGCTATCAAGCATTCCTGTTAATCAACGTGCCATGCACACGTCCTGAATGCAGCGAGTATGGTCGAATGTTTGACGTACAACGACCGATAATGTCTGATCTTGTCAACATGACATTTTCAGCGTCATTTTTTGACGTCAGTGATGAGGTGAATGCAGTGCCAGTAAGAGCATATTCTGATTCTGGGAAACTATTTCTGTTTGATGCATGCTGACAAATCTGTGAATCAGTTCCTTGTGATACAATAGTTTTATAAAATTGACACTTGTACTTTTGATAGTCAAATAACTATAAGGTCCGAGGTTGTTTTTTTATGAATTTCATTATCTAATGAGTTTATCGTTCAACCTATGAGTATATTTAAAGACGTCCGAGTTATATTTTATGATAAGCATATTCTTTTCGTTAGTTCTAGTGCTCTATAATTGTGCATTAGATTTATGTGATTACATATCATTTTACGCAAACAAGAATGACGTCAACTTTTTTTATCTGAGACTACAATTAATAAGCAAAAAATAAACTGCAGAACGACTAGTGAATTAAAAGGCCAATTTTTTACCGCGCGATGCACTTTAGTGCAAAAGCGCGGTATTGCGATCGCATGTCGTCTGTCTGTCTGTCTGTCTGTGACGTTGGTGAATATTCATCACATATAGGTTGGAATTCTTCGAAAATAATTTCACCATTAGTTAGCCTGTGATGTTCGCTCTCTGCAACCCCAACATGACGGGTCTGCTCCAAGGGGAACACCCCTAAATTTGGACCCAAAGTCACCCCTCCCCCTGTTGATTTGAGCGTCGGAGACATACGATCGCAAATTGCGGCCGAATGGTTACAGATAGCGCAACGGTTACAATGGAGAGCCTATAGGAAACCACCATCGCTCTTTCTAATGGTTCCATCACTGACCCCTACGACCTCCCCTTCCTCCCCAAAAATGGGGGTTCCATATGCCCCCAACATACGCGAATGGCCATATCTCTGCAGCGGGTGATCCGATCCACTTCACGTTTGGTTCTAGGGTAGGGTTTTCGGGGACGGCGGATCGAACGGCGCTATATACGCCGCCATCTTGGATAATTTCGAATGGCCATATCTCCGCAGCGGCTCACGATCTACTTATATAGCGCGCATCGCGCGGTCATCTTTGCGATAGCACAGCTTTCTTGTTAAAGAAAACATCGGTTCAGATCGACTTGTTTAAATGAATCGACACATTGATTGGAATTGCGAACAGAATGCTCTGCTGTGAGCGAATGCCTTTGATATTATTTTCATTGTTGCAGACACAGTAAATGACATCTTTATTTAGCGTTAGCGTTGTGCAAAGCATGATGGGATTTGTTGTTGATTAATTATTTATTGATTATATCCACACAGGTGTAAAATGTTACCTTAGTGAATAGTATGTCACTCTGGTCCTTCTGTGTGGCTTCCATTTAGTTCCTATCTTTCTGTCCTTCACTGCATATCGAGCTAATGAAAGTTATTCTCAGTGACAGCATGATCTGTGGCCTTACATGTCCAGTGCTTGTATGCCACGTGTGTGCTTGTATGGGTGGCAGAGATAGCGTGTTCACTGATTGTGGTAGGATCTGTTAAATCACTGCATCACTGAAGCCTGTCTGTTATCTGTCGTATCTCAGGGCTCGTTAGACATTGTTCTCACGGCACAGCTGACAGGTGGCACTGCTCCTCAACTGCTGTTCATCAAGAGTGACGTCGCCGCAGACGCATGCTTCCTCAAAGTCAACGGTGAGCAGAAGTCGTCATGTCATGTCATGTGCAGGCAACGCAGAGACGAGGCCACTACAAACCGTTAATATATATGACGATGTCTGGCCGTCGAAATTACAGCCACTTACAGTGTTTGGCGCTTGGAAATATAGACAGTGTGTATTAACCTTTTGATGCCCACTGTTGCCGTATGGGTACAGCTGTAAAGCATCTTATGCCAGACCTGGTTAAGCCGTCATTTGTAATAGCTGACATCTGGGCACTCTGATACCCAGTCCTGAGCATCAGAGGGCCAAGATGTCAAAAATTACATTGTCTCTGTCGGATTTCTGTTTCATTGACATTAGGCCTACACTGTAATCTACAGTTTTCGGTAGCTGCGTCATCGCGGCGCATTTGTGACGTTTTTTCGGTTAATTTGCGCCTTCAATTTCCGTTTAATAATAAT
>Ga0056114_1001728_pt1 | contig 10352 bp, 10 predicted proteins | sample WorMetHERISLAND1_FD_77005 | JGI IMG/M metagenome (GOLD analysis project Ga0056114, IMG submission 77005) | Marine gutless worms symbiont microbial communities from Max Planck institute for Marine Microbiology, Germany - Olavius loisae HERON... ... | reverse complement strand
CATTCTTGTTATGAGCCATTTCTTTCTGATTCCGACATTGAAAGAATTTTAAAAATCGACCAACATTTGCCAAAGTTACAGTAAAAATAAAAGTGGCACAGTTTTTTTGACTCACAGTGTAGTGAGTGTGACTGGATGGACTTTGTTGAATGATGAACTTGAGCATGTGACAGTGATGTCAATAGCTGCCATTACATTGTACTGTTAAGTGCTGTTGTATGTGTGTGTGTAGTTGGCGGAAACTGTGTCACTGTTAGAAGAAGGCCCTCTGTCATCTTGGCAAGACCAACTGCAGCGTCTTGCTTGGTGCATTCGTTTTGCACCAGTCAGTAAACGCTCTGAGTGAGTAGCCCACTTGTGTGTGGGATGTATGCTGTCACAGTCTGATGGTCTGACTGCAGTGCAAACTACTGTGCAGTGTGTCTGTCATTGCTGGAGATTGTCAGAGGTTGTAGCTATTGATTTGAGCTAATGGTACTGCGGCAGTGCACTATGTGACACATACAAAGTACACTACTTGCAGCTCACATTTAGTCTTCGGTCCATAAACCACTACAATGGAATGATCTCTTGTAGAATGTTACCATTTCTGAATCAACTTTGTAAATTCTTTCACCAGCCTAATTTAAATCAAATGCCATGGAATATTTCCTACTGACATTTCTTCATTGCCTTATGATTTTGAAGTGAAAATATACAAAATTAATAAATTATGCAGAAAGATGTATACAAATCAATCATTTCAAGAACATTTTTCATGCTGGTGAAATGGAACTGCACACTCGTTGCCATGCACACGTGAGCTTTATCTCATATGCACTGCAGAGCGATCACTGCATCTACCTGCACACAGGCGTAGCCAGCCAGATTAACCCACATGACTGATGACCTCTGAAGAGTTTAATACTCATGGAATGTGAAAATTTGTGTGATTTTTGGCCAATAATTTGTTGTTTCTAGGCAACAGTGCAAGATGGTGACACTTGCCATGTTTAATTTCCTTGAAGCATTCCACGGGATTTGTGTTGTGGCCTTTTTGTACCCTTTTTGTTGTGCCTTGCTTTTGTGCCTTGCTCAAAGAAATCAATTTTTACCATCTTGTATAGTCTTTGTTTTTTTTCTTACCATTTTACATTGTCTATCACAGCCTTGTTTTTACATAACTGCTTTTAATCATTTCTCTATATAATGTTATTTATGTTATTCTATACATGTTAACGTTATATTTTTGTACAACATGAATGGCTCTGTGTAGCTTAATTGTGCAGATGTGCCAGTAAGAAACTACGCTCTCACTCACTGCTGTGTCTTGTTGCTGAACCTTGTTCTTGTTCCTTGCTCTTTCACTGTTTGCTTTTTTACTGTCGCTTGTAAGCTGTGCTTCCCTGTAACTGTGGGTGTACAAGCTTGTAAATATCGCAGTATAGGGACACACTTTGAACGTCTAACAGGAAATCACTTGTAGACATCGAGCAGTGCCATTACAGATGACCTTGAGTCACCTTGAAAGGTCATGTTTGCTACTCCTAACGAGGGTTAATATCTCAATTCATAGAGTGTTGTTAATCTCTCACAGACCGTAGAAGACAGCTACGTGGATGAGTAACGGAGAGTAAATCATGCAGTATTAGTGACAGTGAGCTGTACCTTCCACTTTGTGACTTTCTGATCAGCTAATCTGCATAGACAGATCAAGTACTGACCTGTACAGACACTTCTGCTAGTGTTTGTCAGTCCCCAGGATAGCTGTGCTGCTGTCTGGCTCATTTCAGTGATATTACTACATTAGCTGTGTGTGTTTGACAGTGTGTCTGGTACTCAAGTCGTCATATCACGTCAACATCTTGAGGCCTGTCAACTAGTATCTCCTGCGATATCTCTAGAAGACTGGTCAAAGCTGGCGCAGCAGCTAGCCACAAAGGTTGTCAATGTCAGCTGGCCTATCTATCAGCTCGGCTGTCTTCACAGAGGTCGGCCCCAGCTTGATAAAGTTTAACGTACAGTGACAATCTGATGGAGCAGTCAGCTCAGTTTGCCATGCTTAAACAGTATAGACAATAAGCAGTAAATTCAGTCTGAATCTGGAAGTTCCATCAATGACACTGCGGAGGATACCTGTCACTCACGTGTAAAGTTCTCACAATCAGCCAACTTGACTACCTACCTACACAACTTGGTCTCTGTTTCGTGATCGTGCTAGTGCTGGTATTTGCTCTGTTTTGTGTGCTAACAAGCGGTTTATGTATTATATACACTGCATTATTTCCTATTTACACAGTGTGTGTGTGTGTGTGTGTGTGTGTGTGTGTGTATGTGTGTTGCAGTTTCGGTGTTCCAGTGACATAAGAAGTTTGCAGTTTAATAATGAAGGTCTTGAACTGGAGGTTGACCGTACAATGCTAACTCAGGTGGTCGGTTTAATGTCATATTTTGAGTCAGTTTTTTGCGTCCATGACGTCCATTGCTGTGCATTGATATTTGCTTGTCACAAAGTGTCTATCCATCTGTTCGTCTGTCCATCTCATTACCTGATACGTGATGCTGTGTCGCAATGGCTTAACCTAGCATCAAAATTTGTTCCCACCTGATAGGCTCGACATTTTTATTTTCAGCGACTAATCAGCGTTACAAAATTCCAACGGGATGACCCTTAACTGGACTTTAATCACAGGTGGGTATAAAAATAAGAGTGTTTACTGTGCTGTGACTGAGAGATGACCACCAACTGATTGAGAAATGGCAACTCATCCTCAAGCTGCTTGGATGAATAGCCGAACCATGGCCCTACAGCGACTGACATGAACAAGTGGGGGAGAGTGAGCACTGCAGTTAATGAAGGTGGAGCCAGGCTGTGTTCCTGTGAATCCCCGCAGTTGGCACGGCATTGCCTGTATTTAACTGCACAGCAGCTGCAACACAATGACATTCACTGCCTCCTGCACCTTTTACAACATTCCCAATTTATCCGGGAATTGCGTTTTCCTTTCTCAATGGGAACGGGAATGAAAAACTGGGAATTCCATGTGTCAGGGAAACTGGTGCCCATGAATGGATTGCCTAGCCGCATACATTTTTAGCATGTGCTACTAACTACAGATTACATATGCAAGCCTCGGTGTTCTTAGATAAACCATGTAACACGCATGTAAACATCAGTGATAGCTGGGCGTCCTTGTCTTTTAAACTGTCACATCTATTTTGTGAGTTTATGTTCTGCTTGACTATGAATGATTAGGATTCTGATACATGGTTGACAAGGTAGGCCTAAACGTAATCAACCAGCTCAGCATTTTGTATTTTTAATATACAAATAAAATACAAGGAACAAAGAATACTCACCTATATTACGCTATATTCAGGAAAATGTCAGGAGACGACCACGTCAAAATGCTGCTTTCGAGTAGACGTCCCAAACAGGTTCCTTACCACAAGAGGATTTTGTGATGGTTATACATCCATATACATATACATATGCCTTAAAAACGTTGACACATGCAATCGCTCTGAACCTCCATTTCCATGTGCCAATACCACTGTCTAGTACCACACCACTCTTGTCATTTCTGCCGTGACAGACAGACAGACAGACACACCTCACCACACTCGTGCACTGCATCCAACTCATTGGCACCTGACACCTGACATGATGTGCATTGGTCCCACTGGATTCCTCAGCATCAGGCTGTAACTCACCTTCCCCTTATGGTAAGGACAGCTGACATGTTTGCTGAGATTGCCTTGCTGGGCTGTTGCTAAACCAGCTAGTAATGAAGATGACGGTGATTGGTCAGTGTAGGTCGTGTTGACTGATATAGCCGCTGATGAAAGCAACTACGCACGTGACAGTGACCTGTTTTCATTCACACTACAGCCAGGCATCGACCATGTAGTGCCGCATTCTCCCGGCGAAAACATCGTTGTCGAGTTCAGGTGATCTGCTGTAATCAACATTGTCGTCTAGTTCTAAGTGGTTCCCTCTTGTGTGCAATAAAGATATTAAATATCTGCTAACAATCTAACAGCATCGGCATTGAGTAGATCGTCCACATTACAGTAATCCAGTTTGGTCTATGTTAAACGACTCGGTCACTGGACAGTGATCGCTTCACGCTTTGTAATTGATGCAGCCATGAATGACATTTTTAACACGATCTTGGAATCATTTCATGCACATTTTTATGAAACTTAGATCAATTTACATCAAACCAAGACCAAATTTATCCTCGGCCGATTATGCTCACACCGCCGAATACATTTCACCACCAGAAATACATATTTTTTTCTGATAATATATCTGTCACATCTTTTTCGTTCACTCAGAATCGGAATGTGGTAGAAAGTTAATATTTTATGGAGAGGTTACTGTTTGCAGTAGTGAATGATGAAATAATTTTGAGACTAAAAGTCAACGATCAAGGTCACTTGGAACAAACTTGTGAAAAGTGGTTCGAATTACATAAAACCAATGCCAAAACGATCACTGGCCCATTCTACTCACATCATATACATTGTACAAGTGGAAATGCATAATTTTTGTGATATTTGTCTGTTCTTTGAAATTTTTTTTTTGCGAATAGGCTTAGCTGTAAAATGGAGTGCCACTGTTCCATCTAGCTTGGCATACCAATAGTACTCCATGTATCTTATAGCACGATTGTCAAAAAATTAGAGGTAGTCACTGAAATTTTTTTGCTAGATGGCGTCAAAGTTTTTATAAGCTTTTGTAAACTTTCACTTAAAATTGGCTGCAAATCACTTTCAGTCATCGTCGGTGCCACTGTGTAGACGGAGATTTATTAGAGATACAGCAACTGTTTTTTTTGTGAAGGAGATATTTTCCATATTTGTACATTTAGTGTTCAAATATCGGCAAAATAACATACATTACATGCCTCTATCTTTGCACAGTTTGAAGCACCAGCAGCGAGAGCGCATTCTTGCCATACCATGTAGCGGCCAAAAACTCCCAGTCAAAACTTGCATCACAAATTTTGGCTAAATGGTGCCACATACAGCAGTGGTTTGTATTGAGAGCCTATGGGACTGGGAACATACAATTGCTCTACCATACACTACCATTGTTGACCCCTAGGCTAGGGGCACACCTTCCCAAAAGGGGCAGTGAAAAAATTTCATTCGCAATCACAACTGCTGAACAATGGTAACAGACAAATATCTAACGGCTTTGTATACATGACCTGTAGGAACTCACTGATGTCCAGTCTGACACCACCAATGCCCACTCCCATAGGGGCATCCCTTCCCCCAAATTTGGTGAAACCAAAATATACATGCTATGCATTATCCACATTGTATGGCTTCACTACCTTCTTGTTTTAAATTATAACAGTAATTATTAGAATTTTATGGCATACAAAAATTGGTCTGGTTTTGCTATTTGGTGGTATATATCGGCACTTTACTTGTTTGCAAATGGCTACCTGTTTTACCTGTTGTTTGTTGTTAAAACAACATTGTTCAGTACCTGTCAAATGTAAAGTGGCATTGTTTAATTTGGTTCTCTCTGTATACATATATGTATTGTGTTCATGTGAAATGATGACTGTTCTGCTGTGCTGTGACAGCTCACCAAATATAGCCAAGCCATTCCACAGCGGTCATCTACGTTCTACCATCCTCGGCCAGTTTGTTGCTAACATCTGTCAGTGGTCTGGGCATAATGTCGTTCGACTCAACTACCTCGGAGACTGGGGCACACAGTTTGGTACATCTGTGCATGACGCATGTGTTATTTTGAGTCAGCTACTATGTAGACGTGACAGCTTCCTGTGAGTAGCTAGCTGTGTGTCTTTGTAAGGCTAGAGAACATATCCTCAACAACTCCACCCCCTTGGACGTGGACCACAGGTGACTCTTACCCATAGAATCCAGTCATCATGTCATATCTCGCAGAACTCTGTCAAACAGACAGATGGAACGTAGATATTGAACGTGAGAAATGTTGGTGCTGTAGGCGTTGCATCTCGTGAGGTGGACCTGGGTCCACTGATGCATATTTATGCACTGGTCTTCGTCGGTCATTTTGCCAAAGTTAGTAGCTCATGATGGAATGATTTGTGACAGAAATGCATTCTGTGGCTCCAGAACTGGCACAACACGTAAGAGACGTTCACTGCCAAGAAGTAACTGATGTTACTAAAATGTTGATTCTGGAGTCATTTGCTGTGATGGGCTTGACTCTGTTCAGTTGTCCTGCTGTGGCTTGAATGATTGATAGAATGTTCGATGGACTGTTCCTTCCTGCTGCCAGCCCTTCAGAGGAGCCAGAGGTGCTCTTAGGTGAGAATCAATGTGTCACTATTCACGGTCCAGAACGTTTTGAATTTTCCTGCACACACATAGACAGACAGACAGACATACAGACACGCTGCAACAACATTGTCAGTGATAATACTAACCAAGAGATGCTTGTGTTGTATGGTGATGATAGGAATGAGCTGTTTGGTGTACAGGGTTACTTGGTGTCGGGTTTGAGAAATACGGCAACACTGAGGCTCTGAGAGCTGATCCTATTCAACACTTGTTTGATGTACGGCTGTTGATTTGTCTGTCATATACTTATAGTAACACTAGTTGTACAAGCCGAGTTGCTTTGATGTTCATTATCAATGAGTAATTTATGCAGTGCGACATGTGCTGTCAACAGAAAGGCAGCCTGCCTGGGTAACGTGTTCGTTTGTGTTTACATATTGGTTTGTTTGTAAGAATACCCTACTTGAAAAATTGTGGAGAGATTGGGATGAACTTTTTGGGTTTTAAACCATGATACCAGTCAGTCACCCATAGTTCTAACTGCACTTGTTCTTCTGACTATGATGCTGTTCTTCAGCCTGGCACTGCACCAAGTCTATATTTGTGCAATTAGTGTTCAGGTACCACTAAAATAACACTCATTGCTGTATTCACACAGCAAAAACATCAGCAGCAAGCGTGCATCATTGCTGAGCTGCCTCGCGGCCAAAGTACACTTGTATCAGGGCGATAAAGAGTTGCATCATGGCCATCTGTCTGTCCCGTGCCTAAGATTTTCTTGAAATCGGAATGCCGCAGAAACTTCACATTTATTGCGGATATAATGCAGTACAAGTAACTGGGATTCTCACTGATTTAATGACTGAATGACTGTTACGTGGAAAATCGCAAAAGAACCTGCTGTTAATGTTAACATAAATATGAAATAGCATGACTGTATAATCTTTAATTTTCATTTTTAAAATTTAATTTTCAGCTCATTAGAGGTTTTCTGACGAGATGTGCTATATAAATTTACGTTTTACTTACTTTACTTACCTTAATTATCTGGGAGGGCTGCATGTTGCAGTGGCCGTCTGACCATACATTTACTTGTTGCTTGACTCGTTGATGTCTGCTGTCTACTTTGAACACTATTCTTAACAACCACCAGTTTGGCTGCTGTAAGGTCAGGCCAACCTGTCACGTGCTTACAGCCGTGCTTCATATATGGATGTCATCACTGCAGAGCTCCAGTTTTTTTCAGTGCACTTTGTAGCACGATAATTACCGATGGGCTCTCAGAGCTTCATTTTTCACCATTTCAGCCCGAACTAACAGTCAACAATGACCAGATGATGACTCCACCCATACAAAGTGGCATTGCCCCCATCTTTCACATCTGCAGTCTCTACATATGTACTATTATATATCTACATATTTCTGAATTATAATTTCACAACTGCTCAGTGTGCTTGGTTCATTTATTGTCCATTTTCAGGTTTACGTAAAGATCAACAAAGATGCAAGCACTGATGGAAGTATTTTTGAAGCAGGAAAGAGCTACTTTAACTGCATGGAGCAAGGTTTGTTACTGTTGTATGGAGAGTATTTAGTGTTTATTCAGTATTTATTTCCGATGAAGAATAAGGGGTGTTCTCTCTCGGGACCTCTAATGTCAAAGACGAAATCAAGCGACATTTTATAAGTCCGTAAATTTTTCCAACCAAATTATGACCTTTTAGGGGCCTGGAGATCAGGGGTATGAAAAGTAGCAATTTTTACTGCATCCTTGCATGAATCTATGTTGTTTGAGCCATTTTGCGTGAACATCGGTTAGGGTGTCTAGCCTCCAGGGTGGAGCTGGTAAAAAAGTCAGAAAGTCACACAAGGCTCCCATAGGAATGATGTGTCGCCATTAACACGGCTTGAACTACCATTCAGCCTGTAATTTTTCATCATCAAGACCCCCAAAAGGCATTTTCTTGGCATGGTACACGTCCTATGAGCCATCGTGCATCGTGATTGGTCTAGTCTTATGGCCAGGATGTGGTGCGAAGAATACACAAACATAAAGCAAACAAAGGCTAGAACTAAAAGTGGTTACAAACTTGGTGTTTGCACTGCCCATGCCCTTATTCCAATGTTGGCAAGGCCGTTGTATTCTGTTGACTCAAGTAGCAATAACTCATGCTATTCTGCAGTTCGTGTTGGCTGCCTACTTGCTTTATTTATTGATTGACTTGATTGTATGTTGCCGTAAATCATTGCTGACATTGTAATATACACTTCAGTATGTTTTATAAAGTAACTTTCTGTTTGATGAACACTAATTTCCAGTGAACTATAGTTTAAGGTACGCTAAAGCAGCGGCCCCACTAGCCGGTAAATCGGCCGATTTACCGACCGAAGAAATGCAGGGAACAACGTCCGATTTACCGGCGGGTGAGAAAAATGTTGCCCGGTAACATAAAGATCACCTGTCAATCATTTGCAATATGGCGGACGTGATGTAGCTGTTGCAGCAGCCTGTGGATAACAGTATATTATAATGTTGCTGCGTACATGTTGTCCAAGAGAAAGCGTAAACGCCGCCAAAAGTATTGGATCAAACCTTGCAGGGGTTTATCAAGCCACCCTGTAGGGGTGGAGAACTCCCTCCTGAAACAAAGTTATTCTCCTGGAGAAGGACCATCAACTCCCCCGTCAGGGGGAGTACCTGTTTTGATGACCAGCTGACACGTCCACTGCATGCTAACCTTCTGCTACAACACGAAACAAAGGGCATTCATACTACTAAAAAATTAAAACAATAGGCCACTATGTCAATACCACTGTCAAGCCGGCAGTGTTTTCGTTCACAAAGGTGGAATGCACCAAATTGCGTCTCAAATTTCAAAATTTTTTCCGGGTGATACCTAGGACCTTGATCCTTGTGGAGTGGGGCACCCCCTCCCCAGACCTCTAGGCGGTCCCGCTCGGCGCTTCGCGCCTCGACTCGTGGCACTCGTGGCCTTCAGCCACTCAATGTTCCCACTGACATTTTCGTACTCCCCCTGAAACAAACGTCTGGATAAAGCCCTGAAACCTTGGATACGACTGCAAAACATCAGTGGAGCATATAGCATTCGTTGTTCGACCAGCTGCTGACGACGGATATGCAGTCATTTCAGAATTTCATGCGAATGGACTTTGTGACTTTTCAAGAGTTCACCACTACACCAGTTCTACACCACTACTAGGCCTATACTACTACACTACAACTGTATTGTGGGTTTGGTTAACCTTTACAGCTGCAATGTGATTGGTTGTGATTGGCCGGTAAATCGGCCGGTAAACTTCAATATCGGCCGGCTTTTCACGTCATTGGGGCCTCTTCCATTATAAACCAGCATTTCTTTCACGCCGGTAAATCGGCTGGTATACCTGGAACGGTACATCGGTCGATTTACCGGCTGCTTAAGTGAGACTGATCCTGACACCATGCTAGACTGTGTTGTTACATGCATGACTTAACCAGTTGTCACCAACAAAGAAGTCCATTAAGATGTGGTGATCAACTATGGCGCATGCTCTATGTGACTATGCTGCTGGTGTTGTCAGGTGATGAGTGTAGGAAGTCATTTTGGCGGGTCTGTCGACAACTGAGCATTGATGAGTACAACGACATGTACAAGGTACAAACACACCACAGTACACCATCACACACAATCTCACTGATCTACACCTTCACAGTTTACACACTCTCAGCTGTCTTACACATGTGGTGTTGGATGTCTTCTGGTGACTGCTGACTTGATGCATCATGAACATTGGTCTCTTCTTCTTCTTCTTCTTCTTCTTCTTCTTCTTCTTCTTGTGTGGCATGCACCACTATGGGTGCGTAGTGCCAAACGCAGACATCAGTCTCCAGAGTGGACGGTTCTGAGCCACAGTTATCGTCTCATCCAGTGAGAGATTGTTAGAAGTAAGTAAGTAAGTAAGTAAATTTATATAGCACATAATGTGTAATACCTCTAATGCGCTGTATGCACTAGTACTCAGCAAACAAACGAGTTTTAAGTAACTGTCTGAAACTGTTCGCAGTTAACAGCGGTTGT
>Ga0056114_1001727_pt1 | contig 10352 bp, 7 predicted proteins | sample WorMetHERISLAND1_FD_77005 | JGI IMG/M metagenome (GOLD analysis project Ga0056114, IMG submission 77005) | Marine gutless worms symbiont microbial communities from Max Planck institute for Marine Microbiology, Germany - Olavius loisae HERON... ... | reverse complement strand
GGAAGAGGAAGGGAAGAGAACGGGAAGGGAGGACCCTAGTCGGACCCCACCAACATTTTGAACAGATTGACGCCTATGGCTTGGAAGATTATCTCCAAAATTGATATATACCGGTAATATGTTGAGCCGATCCCACTCAACTCCACTCTTTTACTTACTGTACTGGAGTGGATTAAGGTTTTGTAATTTTGAAACTGTATGCATATCTTTTAGTTAGTTTAGTATGAATGCAAGACAAATTTTAATTTTGAGAAGTTTTGTTGTGTTTTGGCTAGTCGTTCACATGGCGATGGACCTTAGGCTGTGTGGGAATATAAGATACATCAGGTTTCAACCACACAGTTTTATTCTGGCTACAAATGCATCTGGCATTCTAGCAGTATACATTTTAAGAGACTAAGATTTCTGACAATAGTTGTTCATCGTTTCGTTGCAATGTGCAAAGCTGGATGTATGCAGATGACAGAAGCTAGTGGATCTGCACCAGATAGTCCAGCTGGTCACAGTGGGGCACTGAATGCTTACACAAAACAAGCACTTGATGACTTGGTCAGCAAGATATTGGATGAAGATTCGAGCTCATGTCACCTAAATGGAACAGTGAATCGTCATATGATGAACTGTGATGAATTTCAGCAGAATATTGGCCACCAAAGGTTTGTGTTCATTTAATGTTTAAAAACAAGGTGTGAGCTCAAATTCAAAATACCTGCTGCAACATATGATCATCCCAGCTAACTGAAAATTGTGTAGCCTACCTAATTTTCTCATCTTCATCCCGTTGACTTTGATCTTTGTCCTCAGAATTACTCTGCAACTTATGTGTGATGATTGCTGGCAGCTAGTTTGAACTTTCTACTGGTTTCTGATTAAAATAAATTGAAGAGCATGTAGCCAGACGTATGTCGTACAGACAGGACATTATGTGTGAAATTTTGAGCATTGTTATCTAGAAAAGCCATGCTAAAACCATTTTCACATTTTCATCCCATTGACCTTTGACATCAGAACGATTCTGCTAGTTACGTGTGACATGGGTGCATTTCTACTCCTAGTGATAAAGGATATTAGTTTAACTGAACATTTACTATCCAAGAAGTGATAGCATAGCAGAAGTGGTTTTCTTTCGGAATCATGAAGGTAATCAGTAAATAAAGTAAGGTCAGATGGTCAGTGTAGTCGGTGGTTGAATGAGTGTGATTAACAAGCACAGCAGGATAACCAATAGGATCAGGCCGGCTGTAAGTGGCGTGGATATTGCAAGACCTGAAATCGCATTTGACATGAAATAGCAGGGCTTGAAATTGTTGGAGCACCGTTTTTTGATATGCAAACTGTCAATTAGCTGGACTGACAAGTGGCCTTATTTTACAAGCGGTTAACTATGTTGTGTCATCACTTTGAATTAGAGATGTGTGTAATTGATTTTTTGTTTCGGTTTTATATTTTTTCTGTTTTAAAATATTTCAGTTCAGATTCAGCTAAATGATACTTTCGCTTTCTGTTCAGCTTAAAAATATCATGATTCGATTCAGATTTCAAGATTATTTCTTTTATTAGTTAAGCAGTTAACGATTTGCCCAATAGTGAATAAAAGTTTGAACATTTGTTTTCCCCCTAGTTTTTTGAGTCTGTTATCTGGTTATAATTTAGTACTGTGGTACTAGCTAGGTCACGTGTATTTTTGAACGTTTGAAGTGCTTTTATGTCTAATGAAATTGTAATTCTATTCCTCCAATAGGTATTGTAGGCTAAATGCAGCTTTGCAATCTGCGTGCCATTTGTAACAAAAACCAATGCCACAGATATGATATTATAGTGACGGTTTGAATCTGTTCGCTTTCAAAACAACTGAATCCGAACGAAATTTCAGTTTTTTGGCACACTCATAAAAGATGAATACAGTAGTCCTGTTACCTCACCAGCTAGAGCAACCATCACAAGTTCATGAGTCTGCAGCAGTTGTTTTATTCATCACTTGTACAGTTGGAACTTGTCTGCGTCAGTATCAGGACTGATCTTAGTCAGCCTTATAGCAGTACAATTGTTAACAGTAGAGCGGACGTCATACCCCTGGTGTCCTTTAGTGGTATCATTTCCCAAGCAGACTGTCTGGTTAAAGTCAGTGCCTTTACTGTAAATAAATATTAGAAATTGATTCAATGCAGTTTGTAGATGTAGAAAGTAGTCGGATACAGTTTTCAACCTTAGTGGACATAACTATTAACTGTATTACGGTACTATGTAACTATGCTGTAGAGTTGTGGAAAATCCTCGGCTTGGCTACAACATTTGGACTAATCCGAGGCTGCCTGTGCAGAATGTGCAGTCTGCAGGCAGCATGGCTGCTGATAAACAGTGGAAACCTGCGTCCACATTGACTGTGCCGACTCTTCGCATGCCACCAGGTTTAGCACTGCCAACATCTAGCCAGCAGCAGCAGCAGCAGCCGCCAGTTTCACATCTGCAGCCTGGTTCGGTGCCATCAAACAGTGCTGGTTGGCCCAAACGTGCTGAACTGCCACAAGAGCTGACAGGTGCCGGCAAGTGTCACACTGTGGTGCCAGGTGTAACTTCGCGGATGACTGGAGGCCAGGATAATGTTATTGCTAATGATGAGTATCAGCGTCAGCAGCAGGCGCTGTTGCTGGCACAGGTGCAAGCCACGCTGCGTGCATTACAGAGTTGTCCACAGCAGCCAGTGTCAGCTGATCAATTCAAGCAAGCATCGCTCATTCCTCAGAGACCTGCTGAACAGAGTCGTTTTGGCATTGCTGGTGGAAACCCAGAGGAGCCACCAGCAGTAATGGATTCACAGCGGCCCATGTTTGTTAATGGAAAGGATGCTTGCCTGCTCCCTGTTTCAGCAACTCCAAATGCCACATCCACCGGCGCTTATCCGCAGCTGCAGCAAGGCAAAATAATGCAGCAGGGCCAGATGCTGGGTTTCTCAAAGTGCATGGTGAATTCGTCGCACAATGGAGAGACAGGTGTAACCATGCAGCCTTTTCCAGGACCTCAGCAGCAGGCATTCATGCAGACCATGGGGCCGTCGGCATCAAGGAGGCTTCTACCAACTTGTTTCCAGAACAGTAGCCAGCCATTTCTAGCATCACCAGCTGTGCCACTGAATGTCAGTTCAGACAGTGGACAGCTGGAGCCAAACCAGCAGTTGTTGGTTCAAGGTCCACCAAGCCTGAGATGCAGCCAGTCGGCATGGACTGTCAACAATGCTCGCCAGTCACCGTATCCGCAGTACTGTGTCCCATCCAGTGTGTCACCTGAGCAGTACAACATGGTTGGACGACTGACGCCTGTCATGACAGGACCAGCTGGTGATGTATTCTGCAGTTCTATACCATCACAGGTCTGCACGATGCCTTCATCTCTAATGATCGGATCAAAATTTCCCAGGTACAGTACTACTGGTTGTGCATTGGCAGTATAGAATTTTAAGCATAATTGGTTTGAGTCAGATAATGATAGTCAGTCATTTTAATGATACTCTCTAATAAATCTGTTAAGCAGTGTTAAATGTTTAGTGAACTATGTTATGCATTTTTATTGCGAGATTGTGTATGCCATTATGAGACTTCACCCAGTGTTAATCCATGGGTTTTGTTCTGCCACTTTGAGATTTACTATGTATTGATATAAACATTTTCTAGCATTAAAACTATGCCAGTACGTACATGAAAGAGTGGTAATGTAATATATGACTCAGTTGCTATAGTTTGTTAATTTTTCTAGCAGTTATGTTTATGTGAGATGGACAACCTTTTGGCTATTGTCCAAGCACGGCGTTTCTCCCTGTTTGGTCACATTGTGCGAATGCTAGACGAAACACTGCTTCCCCCTTGGAGAACTGGAGGAGACCATCAGGACGCCCTCGTATTACGTGAATGAAGACTATCCAGCAAGACCTGAAATCCAATAACCTGTCTCTTAATGAAGCAATTGACGTGGCTCAGAATCGTCCGCTCTGGAGACTGATGCCTACGTTTGGCGCTATGCACTCCTAGTGGTGCACACCAGAAATGAATGAGTGAATTATGTTAATATATTAATATAATTTAAAACTTTTAAAAATATAATGTAACAGCAAATTGAATATTTTAGACACCTGAATGCATCGAGTGAGCTGTATGTTCGACTTGAGGAATGCTTTGAACAACTGCATCTACTTGAAAAAGAAGAGAAACATGTATGCAATTAATCTCATACTCATATGTTTTTTTGACATACTGAAGTGTGAACCGGATTTAGTAAACGTATGTGATGTGCCAGTCAGTTACTTGGACAGACAACTGTAATCAAATACGAGCTAATGAATTTGAACCCTTCGACACCCACTGTTGCCATATGGGTACAACTTTAAAGCATTCTGTGTCAGACTGGGTTAATCCGTCATTCGTAATTTTTGACATCTTGGCACTCTGATGCTCAACCCCGAGCGTCAGAGTGCCCAGATGTCAAAAATTACGAATGACAGCTTAACCCAGTTTGGCACAGGATGTTCTGTAGCTGTACCCATATGGCAGCAGTGGGCGTCAATGGGTTAAATGCATTTTGCTGCAGCACATTGCTTTGCTTTGCTTGGTTGCTTGTGGGAGTCAGTCGATATCAATCATGACATTGCACTGGTGTAATGTGCAGCACCAGCACATTAGTCACTGATATTCATACAATGTGCACACCCTGTCATTAGTTTGCCTCTTTATGACTGTACTGTATCTGACGGAATGACTACAGGCGGAAGCTGAGCTGGCTCAACAGACTCCTGGTCGTATTGCCTCTAGTTCTACTGCTGGAAGCTCTGTTATAATTCCAAGACTTCCACACAACCCAACTCGTGTTGACCGTCTCTATGTGGAGTCACTGCGTGAACACTCCAAGGTACTGTCAGTCACATTCATGGTGACTTTAGCAGCTTGTCACAGAGTAGTTGAGCAATAAGTACAGCATCAGTAGTAAAACAGAAACTGAAGTAGTTAACATCAATGAGCTTAATAGCAATGTTGCTGCTCTAAGTTCTGTGCTGATGAGTGTGATAAGTGTACACGTGTAATAATGAATATTCTCATTGTCCTGTTTGCTATCTTTGCCGATTTATTGCATGCACTTCACCTCATAGTGACTTCAGTACACTACACCGACTGTTGTTGACCACATGATCAGTCTTCTGATAAGAAATTCATAGATTATAATATTTCTATGTCCCACCTGTATTTACAGGTTTATGGACGCTTTTGCCCCATCGACGTTTCACCCTTTTGGACATTACACTCCAGGACATTTCACCGTGTTTGGACGGACGGCTTGTTGTCCATATTTGCAGTGCATTTGAGACTGTCTTGGGGTGAAACATCATGGGAGCGAAACGTCGAAGGGACAAAATGTCCAGTTTACCTATTTAACAGCACTGTTGAGGGTTACTTTGAAATTTTGTAACTTCTTAGAAAACAAGAATGACGGGGTTACCAGACGGTGAGAGAATTTCAATCATACATTTGTCCATTTTTCCACTGTATCACAACTTGACTGACAGATGGACAGAGAGACGGATGGAATTGTAAAACCAGCATCGAGTTGTGCATAGCTTCACATGTGGATGTATCATAATTAACGGAAAAAGGTAGATGAAATAAGACTGATGATCTTGAAAATGTGAAAAAGGTAGAATATTCCAAGACCACATTGACTTTGTCTTCTGTGTCATCAAGTTTACCAGATAACAATTCCGTGATTGGTCAGCTGTCTCGGCAGTTCTGTCACATGTAGTGTATCTTGTATGTCTGCCTGTGTTAGGTGAGTTCACTGGTTGGTCGCCTGTGGCAGTGCCGTGGCTTGCAGCAGCCTCTGCACTCAAGCATCTACTCTGTGATGGAGACGTGGATGGAAGGTATTCGTAAAGTACAGGCACGCCGGAAGGAGGAGATGGTCGGCATGGCAAATCGTAATTACAGCAGTGCTTCGCGTGTTCAGGACAACAAAGGTACACTTTATCAAAGTGTTTCTGTTGCCTTGCGTACAGTAACTAGTAGTGGCTGGATCATACAAAATCGATTCGTTAGGTCCTAATGATTAATATATTTTAATTCAGTCTTTGCAATAAGTAATATTCTCATATATTCTTTTTATGTTTTACACTTCTGTTCATGTTGCAAGAAACTACTTATGTATATATTCTCTTAACTTCAGACTACTGGTGTCTTGGTGATGTAGTGGTTAGGGTGTCGGACTTTCGATCACAGCGGTCGTGAGTTTGATTCCCGGCCGGGGCACTATCAAGTCACTAGGTCAATTCAGCCTTCCATCCTCTGGGTAGGTAAACCGATTACCAGACTTACTGGCTGGAGTTAAGGTGGGGTGTGCTCGCTTGTGTCAGGTGGCAAGTGACATTGTGTATTGTAAGTGACACCTCGTAGTTCTGTCGTGGAATTTCTCATTCAGAACTTATTATGTCTTTAACCTTTAACCTTATTAACTTCTACTGGACTTCGGACTGGGCAGCGAAGATTACAGGACTTTGTAGCAAAGAGACGACTTTGGATGGCAAGCCATATTATCAGGATGCCACCTGGACGACCAGCCTATCACGCCATGTCGTGGACCCCTCGTGATAGTGGCAGACGACGAGGTCGTCCAACAAAGACGTGGCGGTCCACATTTAAAGAGGACTCGGTGGACCGAGGAGTCAATTGGAACAGCATCCGGGCTGTGGCTACAAACAGGAGCAGCTGGCGAACTCTTGCTGCCCATTGTCCTGTCAAGGACCGGAGGATCTAAGTAAGTAAGTGAGTAAGATATTGCTGGTTTAAGTAGCACAAAATTTAATGTGCTTACATCTTAATGAGCTTTTGTAGAACGTAAGCAGTACACCAGCGTAACAACTCCCATGTGTTTGTGTGTTGAGTTGTTTTACCAGTGTGCAAAATGAATGCACATTGCACAAGATCATTAGGTACACTATATAAATCTACACTTACACATATTACTAGTTGACTTTTCAGAGAAAGACAGAAGAGCATAATGTGTGATGATGAGACGTGTGATTGGTTGTCAGATATCGTAGCGCTGGCGGCCGCTGTGACGGAGTTGTTGAGTCATACTCGTCGAGCTCGCACTGCACTGTGGTGTGCAGTACAGATGACCAGTGCTGAGTACACGTCTGGTCTGTCACTCACTGACGGCACCTCACACGACCTCACTGCAGCTGCTTCACTCACTCACTGAACCACTTGATGCTGCACCACTCTCAAGAACCTCCACTCACAGTACACTCGATGCAGCTTCTCTGACGTATTGCATTGTTCGCATTTGAAACTGTTAATTTTATTAGTGACTCGTATATGATATGATATGACTGAGCATACGTGTCTGTCATTGAAGGACATTGACAGTCTTTGTGTGAAAGTGTTGTTGCTTTGTGGTAATTGCTTGCAGTGATTTACACAATGTGGGTCACTGGTTAAAACATACAGTGACACACACACACATTGAGATGGAAATAGGCGTACATGGAATATCTTACGAAAACATCGGCAAATGATAGCCTGTACTTGTGACTGACTGAAATGTTTGGTCTGTCCAGGGCTGCACAGATCTGGAACAAGGAAAAAGGCTGACCTTGAACACTCATTGGTGTTTGTGTCTGTATGTGTGTGCATGATGCCTGGAATGACTGCTGAAAATGACTCCATTGATGCTGACTCTAGTATAGATATAACTTCAGCTACACTGTTTCCGATACAGTGTGGGAATTTTCACATACTGTTTTGCGTATAAATGACAATGACAGCTTCTGCGTGGTTAACTGAGAAAAGGCATTTATTTTCAGTCAGCAAAATTAAAACTAATTGCATGGTACAGACACACAATGCAGTAATCGCATAACAAAGTATTTGTTGCTGTGTTGTGCTTTCAGTATTGTCTGTGTTGTGTGGATATTATTTCATTTGAAAGTGTGCATTTGATAAAATAACAGATCCCATTCTATAGTGGATATGAAAACAGCAAAACTTTTAATTGAACTTCATTGACAATTACTGCTCCATGGCTGGTCTTTAAGCAGCTCAGTTTGTTTGTAAACTGAAACAGTTGAAGATTTATTTGGAATTAATGACTGTTGCTTTGCTACCGCTCAGCTTGACTATCATGCATGGTCATCGCGACTATTTATTAATTTCTGCATTATGCTGCAAAGAGTGCACTATTTATTCAAAGCAGTTTGCCATTTATCATTGCTAATGTGTTCTGTCCTGTTAGTTGTCTGTCAAATTTGGTGAAATTTTGATCCTGATAATGTCATTTTGTGGTGCTGTTTTAGTTATTGATTACTGGGTAACATTTCTTGCAACATCAATGCATTCATAAGAGTATTTTGTCATACACTTTTGGAACAACGTAAATTATGATACGAGTCATTAAGTAATGCTGTAAACAAAAAGCCGATAAAGTTGTACTGAGGAACTTTGTTATCAATCAGGCCACAGTTATGCAGGTGTGCAGTTTTTTATTATTCCATTACTGGTGTGAGGCAATGATGTCAGTAGACTATGGTTGCTTGTATGCACGTATGTGGGTAGATCGGGTAGATTACATGTACTGTACATGACAGTGACAGCAAGAAGCATTCTGATGTTGCTGATAAATGGCTCAGCTGAGTGTTACACTTGCTGTCACAACAGCTTTCATCTGTTGACTATTGGGTACTCTGTGCTACAGCTACACTGCAGTGATGAATTTCTGGGCATTTGTCTTGTTTTGCATGAGTTTGTAAGCTGTATGTTTTGTTGCAGTTATTCCGAACACCGACATTGGTTGTAACTGACTGTTGCATGTTTAAAAGCCGCGTTGACGCATGTCTGTAACTGTTAGTGGTTATTTTATATCAGCATAGTATTTTGTAGAAATTATAGCTAGTTTTCGTGTGTGCATTCCTGCCTCCATACTGGCTATTAATGGCTAGGTGTATATTTTTAATTTGAACAATAGTGACCTGGGAATGTCTACCGTGAGGCTGCAAACATCGTAAGTGTGAGAGAAGACATCAGGTATAAGGTGAACATCTTTTGTACATATCCTTGACAGAATTTGAGCAGAATCATGATGAGCTGCTTACTTAATTTATTTTAGACAACATCGTTCCAGTTAATTTCCTTCTCTTCTGTTACACCTAAAGTGTGAACAGCAATACTGCACCGTGAGGCAGTGCTGGTGGACATTGCATTGTAGAGCTTTATGCTGAAACAACTTAAATGTCTGCCTAGTTGCTTATTGGATTGTGTCTACATCGTTGCAGATTGCCAAAGTGACTATTATATGAAGCAGATTTATGTATATCCAAGGAACGGCAACGGAATTTAAGATAATGGTGGTAAATGGTATGGCAAAGTGTTGAACATCGTGTGTGAATGTTTCTATGTATTGATTACAAAGCCTCGGTTTAACATGATCATTGAAATGTGTCTGTGTGTGTGCTGTGTGAACCAAACTCAAATGTGCTATACATGTTTGTGCATTTAGTTCACAGTACAGTCTCGACCAGATGACTTTATGATAGTCTTTATTAGCAGATGGATTTTCTTTGTTGAAGTATTCATTTTGATTTTCTGCTGTTGCTATATATAGGGCTCTTGTCCTGATGTATATCTGTACATTCAGGGTCTGCTCACAACATCAGCATAGCATTTCAACGTAGTTATTGTTAATTTTAAACTGCTATTGTTGCGTCTCAGCTTACGGCTTTTGTGGCAAACAGAAAGTAGGTTATAGATTAACAGATGTGGATGTACACAGAGCTGAAATGTTACGTTTACAAGCGTTTGTTGTATGTAGTATGTTAGAACGTTTATGTAGCTTGTTTGTTAATAGGTAGTGAGTGTTCTTTGACAGTTGTTTGCAATGTTCTTACTGTTGATGTTCATATTTTCAGGTTGTTTAATGTTACGGCACAAATACATAAATTGCACATGTTGCGTCAGATTGAGATGTTATTTGGTCACGTTGCAGTGCTAACTGGCTTATACTCCGTGGAAAACACTGACAAGAAGCCAAGCTGTCACTAGGATAGCCGACCGTACTGCCTCATAGCACTCTTGGGGTCACGTGACGTCATCGGTCACGTGACCATTTGATACCCCATAGGCCATTTCCTATTTGCAGTCCTTTGGAACGCAGTCTCTAAATCCAGTCATTTTCGAGATATTTGGCTCTAAGCGTAGTGGGGCAACACCTTTGGCATAATTCAACTAGTAATAAACTCCATAACATCTATCCTACTCTCCCTATTAATAGTAATTATCCCAAAGCTCAGTTAACTCGCCAAGAACAAACTCTTTATAATCGTC
>Ga0056114_1001726_pt1 | contig 10353 bp, 5 predicted proteins | sample WorMetHERISLAND1_FD_77005 | JGI IMG/M metagenome (GOLD analysis project Ga0056114, IMG submission 77005) | Marine gutless worms symbiont microbial communities from Max Planck institute for Marine Microbiology, Germany - Olavius loisae HERON... ... | reverse complement strand
GAATAGAGAATGATAGCCATTATTTTTCTTTGTATCATGAAAAGCCATCTATTTGCAATGTTTGTGTGAAATTTCACGACAACCAGTCTGTCCATTGCTGAGATATTGCTTTTTATAAAAAGAAGGTCGAAAATTGTCGTTGCCAACATTGCCAATTAACGCGTGCGCGTAATGCTTACTGACGCCCGCCAATATCGACGCCAGCGCACTGCGCGTCAGCGTTTACGCAATTTTTGCATAAACAAAGACAAAATGGTAGCCTAATCAGCAGAGAAGATCGAATGTTGATAAAAGTTTTGCATGAAGAGAAAGGTTCAAGGAAATTATTAGCTGAATTTCTAAACAAAGCGTTTGAACTGAAACCAATGGTGTTCATTGTGTTGGAAACTTGCGTTTTCAGTGTTAGTTCTTAAAGATAAAAAATATCACAACACAGGAAACGCAGTTCATCGAAATTTTACAGACAGTGCCTAAATGAGTGTTAGATTATGCTATGTAAGTGTCATTGGATTGTGTTATATACTGTGCATTTTACAGCATTTTGTTTAGGGGGGCCATTTTTTCCCGGACACGGTGTACTTCAGTTCATAATGCAAAAAAAGTTTATTTAATAACTCATGCAACAGCGTGCAGTGCCGTGATGTCAAAGTCCGGAATAGCCTTTGTCAGCTGCACCTAAGTCTACAGGCAGTGCAGCATTATACTTGCAAATGTCACGACTGAGTGCTGATGCTACGGCAGATAGGTCTATGATGTGATTGTTTTACAGTTGTTCAGATGAAAAACAGTTTCTGGATTGTGTCTTCAGTGCTGACGTTTGCTTTAAAATACAAACTCGAGTAGATTTTCATCACTTCTGACTGCAGAATGGCCAAATGACGTTTTAAAACTAGGCAGAGGCAACTAACTGAAAGTGGTTTAACTACCAGTCAACTCACAATTACTTTGATGTAGTTAAATTTTCTTTCAAGTAGTTTTACTGCCTTCTTTAAACCTGTACCAGACTGAGTGGGCACTGGCGTTTGGTTGTTTTAGTTTCTGTTTATACTTTTTGTTTGTGGCTACGTGTGCTAGATTAAGTTGACCACACTCGGCTTTTGACGCAGTTGAATGTCTGAACAGTCGACTCGAATAGGTCAACCCAACTTTGCAGTAATTCTGTTAACAGACAGAGAGCCTAGCCACAAACAGACGTCACTGAAAAACGCTACCTTTGCTTTGCTATCGATGTAAACGTCGTATTGCCGTGGAGAGTGGACCGGATGAGGCTTCGTATGTGCTATTTTGAAGCTAGTTTTTAATGCTTTGTTGCTTTAGCTTGTTTATGTCATTGTAGATTGAGTACGATGAGAAAGAACTTCGTCGAGAAATTACATTTGCCATCAGGAATATTCACGGCATCCGGTATTCATTTACGGTGTTTACTTTCTGTATTATATTCTTCCTGCGTCGTTTTCTGTCGCTTCTTTCAAATCTGTGCAATGAGTGATAGATTGATCTGTGATTACATTTTATCTCTTCAAGGTTCATCGATGTGTATCATGTCATCACTGCTATTAATAGTCTTTTAGACTACTGTACCGTTGTGACTGGTTGTAGGAAAGTTAATATGTTACTTACATGTTCAGGGTTATAATCAGCTGCTTCGTCAACGTGCAAATGTTGTCAGTTGTTAGCCGCTATTTGCGTGCTTAAAATGCCATAAAACCCTTACCGGTACTATGCAATCCGTCTATCCATCCATCCACCCATCGTTATTAGTTGGAACTTGGAACTCTGCTTGACTGTTGTTGAGAGTTTGATTTCTGTCGCTTGAATCACAAACTAACATCTGTTTCGTTTGGATGGTGATTAGAACTCACGATTACAAAAACACAGTAATGCCCAATGAGTTTGTCGTCACTGTTATTGTACTTGCAAGTTGTGCGTGTTGTGTGAAGGACTGGACTGTTTACTCCTGACTTGGCATTTGAAACAATGGTCAAGAAACAGATTGAACGGCTAAAAGAGCCAACACTGAAGTGTGTCGGCATGGTCGTTGACGAGTTGACAAAAGTCGTGCACAGCTGCTCAGAGCGGGTTTGTCATGTGGCTTGTTGATACAGTAGTTCTTATGTTCTCGTCTGCAAGACGTTGCTGCATTCTCTGTGACTAAAACAGTCATCGATCGTCATCATTGTCTTCTAGGTTGATGTGACATAGCAGTCTTTTTATTTCTTTTCATCTTTAACTCTTATAACAAAACATCATTACATTACCTGAGATTCAGGGTGGCGATCCAGTCACTGGGTGCTAAGGATATTCAGATAAAGGTCCAGTGTCCGACTCCAGTGTAACCATAGCTACTTAAACCTCTTGTGATCTGCATAGAGTGGGTGATGACGTATCAAATGTTTTTTTTGAGACGCAGTATAGAACTGTAAAATGCTTGAATTAATAATTTATTCTGAATGCAAGAACTTTCTTACAGACTTTCTATAGATTGTCTACTCTCTCCGTCTTTTTCGTATTTGTTTCAGTTTCTCTTCTGTCAGAATTTGTCATTAATTTTGTATTGTTTGGAATGTAATATGATGTGAGTGACATTGTGACGATGTTCATGACTGACTGTCAGATGGTTCGATATCCGCGGCTCCGTGACGAATGTGAGCGGATCGTAAATGTGAGAGTCCGTGAGAATGAGCAGAAAGTGAAGAGTCAGCTGGTGATGTTCATTGAAATCCAACTGGCCTACATGAACACCAATCACGAAGACTTCATTGGCTTCGCTAAGTGAGTAACTCCAGTGATAACTAAGAAATGTCATTCTGTGTTTGTGTGTGTTAGAGTTCAAATTCAATTTGATGCCTCAGCTTTCAGCTGCTGCAATTGTTAGTTTATTACTAATTAAGCCAAAGTAAGTAAATAATTTATACACCACATAAAGTGCTGATTGTTTTATAAACTCCTAAGTGCTTCGGATATTTGCATGTGGATTCTGTAAAAACTCTGAGCTGTTATGCTGACAACTAATGTTTGTATTATTACTATTTTTATTATTGTTCACATCATTATTACGGAAGAAAATGTTGTCATTCTGTGTCATACTCATGCGGCTGTTTCATTTTGTTTTTGGTTAATTTTTGTGCACTGCTTATTGTTTGCAAGTGGAAACGATATTTTGATTTCCTGTTGTGTATTTGTATCCTATTGTCTTTAGTCCCGGAGGAAATTTGAAACATGTGGTATTTGGCTAAATGTTTTGGAAGAAAATTGTTTGATGCAAGTAATAATCATAATTGTATTAATCATGTTTGTATTAATTGTTCAGTGCTCAACAAGGGATAGAGTCCACTAGAAAGCGTCAAGTTGGTAATGAGGTATGATATGTATATATGTATTTGCATTTATTTGTATAATTATTTTATGGCTGCAGATTAACTATTAATTTAACACAATTGGTTATTTTAAATCATAGCTCGTGACATGTAGTAAACTGTAATAAATTGATTAATTCACTGAGCAACGATAACATTCAACTGTCTTCCAACTTTCACGTTTGTTGTGTTACAGAATTGACTTTGAGCTGACATGCATGTAGGGCTTGCAACGGCCAGTTGCAAATTCGATGAGCTGCCACTTTCTCCTCTCATGAGTACCATCTGACACCATTCACTCACAGTTGAGCTTACTGGCACTCAATATTCTCTTCAGTAAAAACTTTTCTTGATCAGGCTATTTTGCCACTCTAACCTTTTGTCCCTGGGTTAGTTTTAGCCTTTATCCTTCCCTAGTTATGCCTCATATTTAGGTTATTTTATTTATGCGAGTGATGATATTGTTTGCATTTAAGTAATTGCTTCAAGATTATTTACAATATTTAGTTTTATTGCAGCCCAAGTTTTTGGTTTCTTGTGCTGAAGCACTCTCTGATAGGAAGTGGGATATCTTGAATACAATACACTAACATCATGTACGATATATATACTTTACTTTAGTTTTATAGTTTAGTATTGTCCATTTGTTTATTTATTTATTTATCGTAGGTGATTCGTAAAGGCTGGCTGGAGCTTCACAACGTGGGGCTGCTGAAAGGTGGCAAAGAGTTCTGGTTTGTTCTGACGGCAGAGAACATTATGTGGTTCAAAGACGACGAGGTTTGTCAGTTTAAATCATCTTCTGTTGCACTGGTATTTGTAAGTAAGTAAGTAAAGTTTTAACTTACACAGCGAATTGTTTTAAAAAATCTCTAATGCGTTAAGTACATCTCGTCAATATTTTACAAAAAGTGTGTTTTCAGATGACGCCTGATAATGCTGAGACTCAGAGCTGAGTCACGAAGACCATACCATTCAGTGAAGTGTCTCGTCTAATACTGTCAGATTAACAACTTTTCCTTCATGGCTGCCCTAATTTGCGTCCCTGTCTAAACTCACTGGTGATGTCACGGAGGGCTTTATGCTAAAAGTGCTAAAAAAGAACAGTCGACTCGAATTTATTATTACTCTTAAGAAGAAGCATTGTGTTGGGCTGATGACGTCTTGTTTTGTGTAATCTTGTCGTCAGGAGAAGGACATGAAGTTTCGTATACCATTAGACAACTTGATGGTTCGAGACGTCGACGGCGGTTTCAGATCAAAGAGTACCAAATTTGCACTGTATAATTCGGAAACCAGGTACACTTTAGTTACTTTATGTTTCATTGAATTTTTATCCCCATGCAGGCCCTGTAGAGCTGTAGAGTATGCGTGATCCATCTGTTTACTGAATGGTGTGCAAGAACCCCAGATATCATCGAGGGACCACACATCAGCAACACATTATACTGGAGTAAATGGATTATCTGTAGGCCTAGTTGGACAATATAAAATGCACTGTTTTGAAATACATTCGCCTTTGAAAAGTATCATAACCTTGAAATCTGTGCTAACCTGCTAGGTGTCACACAAGGTTATTGGAAATGACACCATTTGATAGGCTAATCAATAGGAAGTCTTCTTTCATTTCATTTATTTGCATTTATTGATCAAAAAACGTCAAATATGCACGATTATTGTTAAATTTACGTGATTTTTTCATATTCTGCAACTTCACAACCATCTACTGGTGGTTACTACCCTTATCATCACTGTAGCTATGCACCTGTTAGCTGAACTACTGTATTGCAAGAACAACTGGTGCTACCAGTACTGCATGTGGATGTGGTCGTCTTTAGGAACGTATACAAAGATCAGAGGCAGTTGGAGCTGTCTGCTGAAACACAGGAGGAAGTGGACAGCTGGAAGGCATCATTCCTCAGAGCCGGTGTTTATCCTGAAAAGACTCGCAAGCATGATGAAGAGGTAGAAATCAGTTTGTATTTGTTTGTCTGTATGTGTCACAGTACTGTCTTGAGACGTGTTTTGATCTAACAACAATATCTTTGAAAACTTTTCGACTTTATATGACTTTATAGCAGTTTTTTCGTAGGTTTTTGTTTATTCTGTTAAATAGAAGATTTTAAATAGATAAAGCTGAGCTGTTTTGCTGTGACAGCCAAGCATTTTGATAGCAAGAGTCGGAGTAACTACTAAAGGTTACTAGAGGTCATCACGACCAGTGCCAATTGAAAGTATTGGTATAGCATTGCATCAGTGATCTGTAATTACTGTTTTTTTTAAACTTTTTATGGCCATATTTCTCGCAAAATTGCTAATTTTACACACGGTGTTTAACCATGCTGGTAATGTGGTATCCAAATTTTTTTTAATGATTTTGGCACTACAAATCCCCAGTGTTTGTAATGTAAGAAGGTAGAACAATGGAAGACAGTTCTGCAGCTGATGATGTACATGCATGATGTGGAGTGTTCATTACAATAAAAACTATATGCAGTGCTGGACTGAAAAGTTTTATTCATCAGGTAAATGTTAACTAAATAAATACACTGTAACTTTCACATCAACAACAACACCTAAACAAGACAAAGGACTATAATTACGACTGCAATGTTAATGATAAGTCTCAGTGGAAATGTATTGATCTTAATGATAGTTGTAATGAACTCTGATGGTGTGTCTGGCACTCATCATCATTCTTGACAAACAGATTACTGATACATTCTGCGTAAGTAAGAAAACTTATGAGGCACAGCTTTAACAGTTAGTCACAGCGTGCCGCAATCTCATCTTCCGAACAAAAATGTCTTTAGTAGCTGCTTAAAGCGTTGAAAGCTAATGTCATCTTATTGGATATGAGCTGGAAGGCTGTTCCACATTTTGTACCTGCAGCTGCAAAACACCTGTGTCCATAGTTGCTGTATGTTCGTCCCACAATGCGCGTCCTTGATGTGGCAGAACGCAGCTGACGACAACCTTCATCGGAGACCAACTGACAGTCGGCGGCCAATTATGCTGGACCATGCCAGACAGTGACATGGACTGCTGCCTATCTGTCATTGTTTGCTTGTAATTATCCCTTCATCTCACTGTTCTTTCTTCTTATTATTCACACGAAGCAGAAACGTTTTTGATGTATTTTCACTGAAATCAAATTTTTGTTTGTAGAGCCGTGAAGACATTGCCAAGTCAGACCCAGTGCTTGAACGGCAGGTGGAGATCATCCGGTCGCTGGTGGCATCATATCTGACAATTATCAACAAGTCGATGAAAGACGTCGTGCCGAAGACGATCATGCACTTGCTTATCAATGATGCAAGTTCCTTGCAATGCAATGTTTAATTACACGTGTGGTATAAAAATTGGGTATTTGCTTAGATATTGGCCACGTCGACTAACGACAAAATGTAGAATCCCAAGGACATGTTGATATCGCAAGATCATAATGCTTGACAAACTGATAAAGAAGCCGGAGTTGTGACAAACGTGTCCCCAGTGCACTACAGTCCGACACTTGATCAGTTTTAGTCGGACAACTCGATGCAACGAACGACAAACAGTGCAGCGTGTGCAGAAACATCATATGGGAATGTCGGCAGTAGCTGGACTCTCTTGTTACTTTTAAAATCAATAACGTAGCTACAGTTTTATGCAACCAACCAGCTTCAGCATACATTAACATACTGACGTTAACAGAAAATTGGCTGTGCTACTGATCTGTGTCTGTAACGTTGCTTGCTCTCAGTATTTTACAAAAGTGTTGATTTTGTTCAGGTGAAGTCGTTCATTGGCAATGACTTGCTTGCACACTTATATTCCTCAGGCGACCAGGTTTGTGATCCACAATTCCACGTGATCCGCATGTGTGTCTCTCTCTGTGTGTGTACTTGTTCATTCATTTCTGTATTGTGACTGCATGACTCTCGTAAACTTGTTGGTTGGATCGTCCAGCGTGTGAAAATGTCCTCTCTGAAATAACCTGTAATGTACATGGAGTGGGACGTCAAACCTTACTGAACCAATCCTGCATTTCGTATAGAAATGAGATGTGTTGCTTTTAAAATGTTGAAAGCAACATCAAGAACATCTCAAATTCGCTGTCATGATGCTACATTGACAGAATGACAACATGATAACATTGGGGACTCAGTCCGGGAAGCCTCTTATTAACCAGCGTTTGCCAATGCAAAATATACGTTATGGTTAATTCAAAAATTGACGCCTCAGTTTCCACAAATTCACTTGCTGAGACATCACCCTCAGTTGAAAATTAATTAATTCTGGCAAGATTTAAGAGATAACCAGAATAAGAATAATGATAAGAGTTTGTGAATGTTTCTTTTTAATGTGTTTGATAAGAGATGACCCAGATTTTCATCTAGGATAAATGGCCTTTGAGTGATTAGTGTTGTATTGACAAACACCTTGTCAGTTTGAGTTTCCTGGAGTTATAAATGGTATTGGATTGGTTGGGTAAAAGGAAGGACATTCCACCAGTCCAGATGTCTAATTATGCTCCTGTCAACACTCAAACTTAAAGCCAAGGGATATCTTTCTTTAAAAAAAGTGCCAATAAGTGACGTTCTCATTTTTGAAGTACCAGCACATCTAGCTTGTTGGGGGTTTTCTGATACACTCTACACATTTTATTACTTTCTGTCCGAGAAGTCTTTGCAGACCTGATCTGTTAGTGATCCAGTACCAGATTATTGCGCTATGTGTGTTGACGTAATGACGAAGGTGGTGATGATCTTGTACTGGTTGACAGTCGTCGCTGATGGAGGAGTCTGCGGAGGAGGCGGCGCATCGTGAAGATGTGATCCGCATGTACCATGCTACGAAGGAGGCGCTGCAAGTGATCACCGATGTGACGTCATCAACCGTGTCAACACCAGTACCACCACCCGTTGACAGTGACTGGATCAAGGCGTCTTCAAGTAGTTCACTACCTCCGCCCCGTCCAGAGACCAATGGGTTTGTACTCGATGTGTTGTCAGTGTGAAATACTATTAAGCAAAAACAGTGCAATTTGTTAACGTTCTGGTTGCACTGCAAGATATTCCTCGTCTTTTTTGGTTGTTTCATTTTTAAACTACAAACTTGTTTGCCGCTCACTGACATGTAGTTTCGGTCTTAATATCTAGGTCTCGAGACGTACCTTTGAAACGTCTCGTGGAAAGCTTAGTGTACCTCGGTGTTATCTCTAATTGTAAGCTAGAAGACTTGGTCTCATGTCGTTGTATCACTGAATGCCACTGAGTGGCTTACATCGCATCCTTCGTCTTCACACTTACGTTCTTGTTTATGTTTCACTTGCTCAGGCTTTTAGACGAACTGAAAACAGAATAGGCCTGAGTCAACTTTGCGGTAAGCTCTTGAAAAGTCTCGGTCTCAGTCGAAGAATTCTTGGTCTCAGATTGAAAGCTATAAGTCTCGGTCTCGATCTTCGCAGTCTCGTTTACATATCTGGTGGCTCATTGCAAGTTTCGTGCCTCTCCCACAGTTGTTGAGGTCTAAACACGGGACTTATCAATGCTACCATTGATAAGTCATTAAATATTGTCATTAAATACTATCGTTCAGTAGTGTCCAAATGTCATGAATATTTATCAGTTGCTGCAATCTCTGTGTTCATCCTATACTGTGCACATGTCGTGAAGTACAGTGTCTGTGAATATTTTGTGTAGCAAACGTATTTAAGTGTCAATGGAATAAGGTTGCAATTTAGAAAGTGTATTGAATGAGACCCAGTCAGTCATAACTGGCTTCTTGTACTTCATCTCTCTACGTCATCCATTGATACTGCTTCAGTTACGCATTGTTTCAATTGTTGATGTAGTTAAATTTGTTTGTGACTGCAGACCGAGCCATTCTCCGAAGCCCGGTCACCGTCCAGTCCCACACAACCCATCTCGGACAGCACCTAGTCGGCCACCAAGTCGTCCATCGTCATACTCGACTGGCTTTGGCCTGCCAGCACCATTAGTGCCAGTGTAAGTACTGTATTCTCTTTTTGACCAATGACAGAATTACAAACTGGGCCCACAATCCTTCCGAGGGATGCACAATTTTGTTGTCGGCTTCTCCTCGTAATATTGAAACTCAAATGTTTTATTGCATTAACTGGCTATATACTGTAAAACACTAAATTTTAGCTGCATCTTAATTTGGCGATTTTGAAGTGTAGAAATTTACTGGTAGCTGCATTTTAATTTGTCATTTTCTCAGGGTGTACCAGTACGTTGCAAGTAAAGTTCCAAGTGGCTTACCATGTGAACAGAATTATGCATTACCGGCTGTACTACATGTAGTAGGCCTATTTAGTGCATGTTTGCAGATTTACTGATTGTATTTGAGTGCATTTTTAGTCGGAGAATTGCTGTGCTCTTGTTCATTTATTCCTATGTTCATTCTGTTTTTACTGAAATGAATACTGTATTGCATAATGCTTGTGCTGAGAACTACACCGTGTCGCAGATAAAAAGGGGCCACTTTAGTTTTCGTCATAACTTTTACAGTTGTTAAGCTATTCTCAAAATTTTTGAAGCTCGCAACTTCATACATTTTTCTGCATCTACTTATGTACAGCAACTGTCCACCACACCTTAACTAAGCGACTACTTTACCGTGTGAAAACTATAACAATAAAATTGGACAATTTTAACCGTTTTCTGAAACAATTCAACAATATCATGCCTATAAGTAAGGCACGATAATTTGTTCAACACACAACCTAACTGTATTCTAACAGTGTCCTCCATCAGCAGTCTCACAGGCCCTAAGACGGCGACGCCACTGCCTGATCGCTGATGCAATGATTTCGTGATCCAGTTTTGCCCATTGCCGAATAAGTTTGCACTTCAGTTCATCGATGTTAGCGAATCGAGTTCCGTACACTTTCTCCTGCAGAATACTCCAAACACAATAGTCAACAGGATTTAGGTCGGGTGAGTTCAGTGGCCACAAATCAGGCGTGTGTTGATGATCAACAAATTAT
>Ga0056114_1001725_pt1 | contig 10355 bp, 6 predicted proteins | sample WorMetHERISLAND1_FD_77005 | JGI IMG/M metagenome (GOLD analysis project Ga0056114, IMG submission 77005) | Marine gutless worms symbiont microbial communities from Max Planck institute for Marine Microbiology, Germany - Olavius loisae HERON... ... | reverse complement strand
AATATTACTTAAGTAAAACTGCATTAGCAGTAATTTATTGATTAGTGTATCATGTTCAAATGTCTGCAGATTATGTGTGCCAAATATTATGAGCTTAGGTGCATGTTTAAAAAAAATTCACCTTGTTAATGTTAGCGCTTGCTTATATCGTCAAAATTGGCGTTATTTTTCGGCGTCAGGTTTAAAAGACGAAAAGTTGATAAAAAAAGCAAATCTACATGAAAACTGAAACAAACAAACTCTATTCTAGAGACTTTTGAATATTTCTGCCCAAAATCATCAAAATCGATCTCTATAATTCTGAGCTATACCGTTTCAAAGTTGGTGCATTTTTTGAGACACAGTGTAGTAACGGCCGAAAAGAATTGTTTTCAAGAATCGTTTAACCCTTTGACGCCAACTGTTGCCATAATGGTACAACTACAAAGCATCCTGTGCCAGAGCGGGTTAAGCCGTCATTTGTAATTTTTGACATCCGGGCACAGGGCTGATCGTCAGAGTGCCCGGATGTCAAAAATTACGTGGCGCAGGATGCTTTGTATCTGTACCATTCTGTCAACAGTGGGCGTCAGAGGGTTAAAGCCACCAAATCTGTCTCTCTCAAGACAGCCATGGGTCAAAGTCGTATTAATGCGATCGTCTAATGTTAGTTACCCAAAACGCCGCGAAATGAAAGTGACTGATGTGACGGCTCAATATTGCAGAACAACTTGACACAGGCGTCTCTGCATGTAGGACGGACATGATGTATTGGTCTAATTCGGTAGTTATAACGTGCGGTTGAATCAACGCTTCGGGGCGTCCAGTGCCTTCTGCTGTGCGATGGTGGTCATTCGTCACCCGTCGATGACACAAGTGCGGTAACCATAGCGCCGACCGACCGGCCGGCCGACGTGCCACTGCCACAGTGTTTATGCATGCATCTCTCCGTGTCGTGTAATAGCAGCAGACGCAGCAGCAGCAGCAGCGTAAACGTGTCTGGCCCGCAGTAGCGTATAGATTATACTAAGGACTGGTCGTAATAGTGGCGACAGAGCATGGCCGCTGGCGAACGCCGATTACAGGCTGTTCGCCGCTTTAGTAACCGGAGATATTGGATACTAAATGGCACTGTGGACAGTTTGTTAAGCCCCACCCGGGCCGCCCCACGTAGTGGGAAGGGAGCTTTGAGCGTTTGCGATGTCCGTCTGTTTGTCTGTCCGTTATCTGTTGCCAACCGCACATATATGAAGCTTGTACGAAAACTAACAAATCAATCAACACGAAAATTTAGGACAACGTTGAGACCACGAAACTCGTTTACGGGATGCAGTATTATGACGTCATCACAAATTAAAGATGGCGGACGCAAAAAATCGTTATGTTGTCATGTCTCGATCTCGGAGAAAAATTATCCGATTATGTTGAAATTTGGTACACGGAATCAGACAGTGACTGTGATAAAATATGAATAAAAATTCCCCAATTTTTTCAATTTAAGATGGCACACGAACGCCATATCAGAAAACAACCTTTCTAGCCATAACTCGGCAGCGAAATGTACGATTTTCGTGAAATTTTTGCGCAAGGATGCAAATCTGAGAGTAATGATGATCGAATGTGACAATTTTCAACATTTTAAATCCAAGATTGCTTAGCTGTGGGCGGACGACCGCCATCTTGAAGATCGTTATATCGCCACATTTCAGTGAAATATGATCAGTTTTTAATGAAATTTTGACCACTGAAGTAGATTAGGACTGGACAATTACTAAAATCCTGTGTCCAGAATCTAGACTTTCAAATTCAAGATGGCGGACGGACGCCGGATACTGGCCGCCCATAACTCGATAACGCATTGTCTGATTTTCGCGAAATTTTGTACCACGACGCAAAATCCAATATTAATGACGGTCGCTTGTAAAAATGTTCAAATTTTTAAAATTCGTGATGGAGGACGATCGCTATTTTGAAAATCGTTAAATCGCCATATTTCAGTAAATATAATCCGATTTTTATGAAATTTTCTATGCTATAGTAGACTGGGACTATAAAGAAACGTAAATCACAAAATCCCGAAATTTTGAAATCCATTTACAACTCTACAGCGGTTTGTCCGATTCGCGCAAAATTTTGTACGAAGACGCAAAATCTGACCACAGTGGCGGTCAAACGTCAAAAATTTCAAATTTTGAAAATTCAAGATGGCGGACTGATCTGCACCGAAACGTTACGAAGGAAGATGCTAGAGGCTGGCCTATCGTTTCTACCATCAGGGCGATATACTTTTTTGACAGCCAATCAGCTGTCAACTACGAGAGTATTGTTTAACATACAGTACTTATAGGTCTGCTGTCTGTCAGCAGTCGCAGATACTTGCATTTTTTTCATTTTTTGAAACTCGCATATGACCAATGTCGGACGATGTGTAAGACATGTAGATACTGATATGACCTACGATTTATGCCACTTAGTCTTACTGGAAGACATTGTGATAGAAGACATTCTTTAAGTACAGTTCATTTCTTTTTATGTTTTTTAGCTGTCAGATGTTGTTTTACCAAATGTAAGAGTTACAAGCCAATCGAGAGTCGTCAGTATACATCAGTTTCGCTTCATATTGTAGGTCTAACTGACATGTGGGACAAAAATATAAGAGGCAATTAAGCAAAGTATTTGTCAGCTATAAGTACGACGATATGATGCGATGCGTTCTGTTTAGAATGTCGCACGTGGTCAACGATTAACGAAAGAAATTAAAACAAGAAAACGGAAATCTCTGAAAGCCCGTGAAGACAGTCCAGTGGATTGAATCCCAGGAGTCAACGAGAAGATGATGGATGCATGGTGAGTTGCTGATAAACTGACGTGTGGGACGAGGCGAGTGTTATTTCAATGAGGAACGTTTAGAATGAGGCGGTCGAGCTCTGGTGAAACAAACGACAAAGTGCGACAGTTAAGGAGTGAAAACGATCATATTGTTAAGATGGATAGATTGACTATAGCAAGTAACCCTACTGACGAAATATCGTTGCCGTTTGCAATAAAGATGGGACTGGGAACTGTATAACTCGTGCAGCATTGGAAATGCTGAACGGGTTGTTGTGAATTGGTGACGAGGCGGCTTGGACGGACTGGCAAGTCTCGTGTGCTGACAGGGTGCGTGACGAATGTCCACACGTACAAAGCTTCTGCTTCACTGTACTGTATTGTTCGACATCCACGTCGACGTCATTGTCGCGACATCGGCTATTGCTCGACCGCTGTCATTGCTTCTGCTGCTGCTGCAGAATGCTGTACCACTTTGTCGAGCAGACGCACTCTCGCAGCATCATAGAGCGACAATTCCAGTTTTATGAATTTTTATTGTGGGCGCTCATTCCACTGCAGTCGACATTTTGACGAAGTGCTGCAACAGTATTATCGTCGTTTTTTCATTTTTGCTTTTCTCGACGGGTCGTCATTACGCGGCAAACATGGCGCCGTGTGGTCGTCTAGTCTGTATACTCGCATCTCGGGTACGAAGTTATGACTCAAGGTTAAAGTTAGAGCGAGAACGGCGTACGGTACTCGTACGGAAGAGTCAGTTGGGAAATGAGTGGACGAGCTTCGCGTGTTGCGACGTTCACCGTAGCAAAAAATATCTTGACGTCTGCCGCGCATTTACATTATTCGATTTCAGTTTTGTCAGCCGCTAACGTTTCCGAATAACTCGTTATGTGGCTTTTGATTGTATTGATCTGCACGGAGCGGATGGACGGACGTCAAATGGACCACGGCGTGCATGCAGCGACCACTGCCGCTCTATTGCATCTAGTTATAAACGCTATGTCGTCGACCATCGAGCATCTTGTTCCGTAGGACACTTTGTCATTGCCTATTGGCTTTTCGTGGCGTATCCGCTGCAGCAATGCTTTCATCTCTGCCTGGCTTCAGAGCGTATCAAGAACGCTACGTGAGTTATTGCGAAGACGGGCGGATGTGGCTGATCCCCACTTTCTCCACATCAGTCGAGCTTCTGTTGCCGAGTTCCGTGTATTGTTCCGCAGCGTATTAGAGACTAATTTGTTTTTATGCGCTGTGTAAGTCTACAACTGTTATGGGGGGATGAGATTCTAATACTGGAGTCGGGATATGGTTGAGGATTTCCTGCGTTACAGTAAATGTTACTGTATGGTAGCAAAAGTTAATTTCATCTATACCTAACTGGAACGAAATACGAATACTACCACCCTGCTCCTCTATAAAGCGCAAAGGTGTGTATTTGATTACACATTGTTGAACATATAGACGGAAAGTTTACAGTGTAAAAAAGAAGCGACTGTGCGAATGTAATGGCAGTACATGTAGATGATTCAGTGGAGGATTAAAACACAACTAATTTTTCTCTATACAGAATACAGAAGGATTAATTGGGTTTGGTCGAATCCCCCGCTATCCTCTACTGAATAGATGGGTTCGCGTGAACCGCTTTCCTGCTTGATGTCTCGAATCTATAGCATTATGCAATATTAATGACAAAACTGCATGTTCTGCGTAGGTTCAGACGCATCGAATAATTTTACAGATTCTGTCAAAAGTTCCTTAATTACCGTTATCAACATTGAGCTCTTGCGAATTTGGCTGACTAGGAGCCTTCGGTTCGGTTCAAGTTATTAAAACATCGCTGAACTCAACTACGGCCCAAGATAAACATTGTCGTCGAGATTAGGCGTAATAATGACGAAAACGCACTGCAGAGAAGAAGTAGCAAACTTGGGACCGGACAGGTTCGTTCATAATCTGTATTTCGATACCGCTGACAGATGCTCTTTCGATCTGAATTTTGTAGGACGGTCGTGTATGTTAAGATGAAATACCGGTAATTGTACCTCAGTTAATCCATGAAAAGTGCAATACTCGCTAAAGTGTGATTCATTCTAAGTTGTGCAAAAGCAGCATGTGCAGAAGACTTGCAAAAGTGGATGGCATACACTACGGCAATCCTGACATTCAGCTGCATATTGTGCACACGAGGCTGGTTTAATGACGTCGACTTATAAAATGTTATAAAATGTACAATGCAACTTGACTGGTTGAATAAAAAATCTGGAGCTGTCGTTGGCATTTACTGCGACAACAGTTCACCGTCGATCTGACAGCTCAAATTTGCACAGTGCATGATCGCAAAATAGCCTTCTAATGCGCCGCGATACGAAACCAACGAGCCGTCTTAGTCTACGGCAATAAACCGATGAAAGTACATGTAGTATGAAACGTTTGAGCACTCATCGCTTCCATACGAGCCGCACCCTGCAGATATGTTCATCCGTTAAAACATGTTTATTGCACCTCGATCTAACAGTCGACGACCGTTAAAACCATTCCTGTTGCTTTGCTGTCGCTGACAAATCTTATCATGTATAAATTCGCCTCGAACCAAAAAAAACAGCTGACAACAACGGTCTTTATCGATCGATGTCAAGCCGTATAGAACAGACTCTTGTATGCGCGCGCGTACCCTTGAATGTGATTGAAAAAAAGCATATACAATGCTCGATATTCGTTCATAACTTTCACAAATTTCGTCACTTCGTGCATTTTCATCTTTCTTCTGCAACATAAATTGTATTTCATGAATTTACAACTTAATTTAGTGAACACGATTTATCTTCGTCGCCCGTGATCGATTTGAAGAGAGGTTGGGTTTAAAACACCGTGTGAAATGAATGCGCAACGGCTGCTGATTCCAATACAGTCGACGAGCGTTATATAACGTCGCTGTTCGGTTAATTCGAGTAATGAAGTCCTACGGCTTTCGCTCGGCACGAACGGCAGTGTGGACGAAATTAACCGTGCGACGGACGACGACGGCGAATATTACGGTTCTTGCGAACTGCACGTCGCTCGGCGCGCGAGGATCGTTAATATTATTGATGATGATTGATGAACAACGGGAATGACGGTTCCCAGTGTGACGTTGAGTCGGTCTTGATTCGGACTAAGTCTGTCAGACACATGTAATAGCACCTTGTCTCGCCCACAGACTCCGACTGGAACGATCCTAACTGTACGGTCTGTGACCAAGTAATTGCATCCGTGTCTGTTATTTCGCGTTTTCTGATTTTTCGTCGGATTTTTGACAGTATTTCTTTCTACGGTTTGTTTTTTGTGACTTTTAACGTGAGTGACTGTTTTCCAGTGATACGGCAGCAAGTAAAAGTAAAAATATTGTCTTCAGTAAACAGAATTTTCCTGTCAAATGAACTTTAACAGTTTATCAGTGACTTACCGTTATGAGTTCGAACGTTAATTTGATTTCTCATGCATGACGCTACGTGATACGTCAGTGACAGATTACCCGATATAAGCAGAATTAAAATACCTTAATGACCTACAAAGACACGCAAGGTCATCGTGGATGATGTGGTTTGACACAACAGTCAGAAGTTTCTAATGACATTTCATGGTAATAGTCCAGTTTTGCTGTTGTTCCGAGTTGTTGGCGCGTTATTGGCAGAAAACGTTTATGAGTTTGTTCAAATCATGCAGAATTTGTTGTTAAAAAACTAATCAAATTAAGCAGGAGCTTGTGTCGGATCTGCGAGTGACCTTTGTATTGCGAAATGGCGATGCGTTTTGTGTAGGCACTGACATTGGCAGTATTTTATTTCGGACTGTCTTCACGGATTTTGGACTCGCACCGGACTTACTGGACACTGGCATTTATTTGTTTTAGTTTCTTCGTTTATGTTTTTTTTGTTTCTGGTCACGTGTGCTATAGTAAGGTGATCACACCGTAAGTTGTTTAGTCCACGTTAAACTCTCTTATAGTATCATATCGTATTTTAGGAAACACTCCACACAAAAAAAAACAGAAGTGCGCGTGATCTATAGTGGCTATGTTTCGAGAATGTTGTTTGACCGTAGTCGCAGAAAGTGCGACAAAAAATGAACATTCGCAACATTCTTTCTGGCCATAGACAGGAGAGTGACATCTAGTCATTTTCAGGCGGTAATTAGCAATAATTGGCATTAGCTAATGCAGATTCATAAAAGATATTAAAATGTATGTTGAGTACATTGTTGCCTGTGTTGTCGCAGCAGCGGCGCCAGTGATCATCAGTGTCTGCAGAAACTCATGCAATATGCGTCGTCAGTGAGTGGCAGTGACACTGTGAGACGGTGGAAGGGGCGTTAACAGAAACAACAGCGCGTCAACGGCGTTATGATGATTACAGTCTGACATCCTCACACAACTAGCCGCCGCCCCGCAGCCTGTCGACGTTCGTCCGACTCCGGAAATATGTCATTTTGCGGTAGGCCACCCAGACAGTATTCAACTAGCCATTCAGCGGATCCGGAATTACCATACGTTCCGTGGCGCTGGCAGAGGGCTGCCACGGACAACGTCGGCGACGGTCGCGCGTCCGGTCGCTTTCATCAGCGTTGAAGGCCGCCCAAGATTCAACCGGAAACCAGCAGCGGACCAGGCAGGCGACGACGAGGAAAATAAAACTGTAGCTCACGGTGGAACGACACTCGTGACACGTGTTGTTGAGTCGACTAAACACGACGCTGAACTACGATAACGTGAATAAGATAATGACGCAGTACACAGCGGCCAAGTCCCACGCGACGTCGACAACTGCCGATTCCGACGTCGAAGGCGGCGAAAGGCGCTGGACGACGACCGTTCCAGATCGTTGCTTATGACGCCCGACGGTCTGCGTCGGCGAATGAGCGGCGGAGTAGCGGCTGCAGCAGCAGAGACGAAGATTCGTCAGACTTCAGGTGAAGTGATGTCGACAGCTGACCGGACGTTGCTAGGTAACGTTGACCCCGCACGCGGGACTTGGCATCCGCCGTGCAGCGTTCGGTTTACGGGCGGCAGCGGCGGCGACCGCATCTGCGCTGTCCGTAACTCAATTCTTTCACCTTCCGTCTTCGTCTTCCTTAAACGCCAACGTCGTCAGTACGCCAGATCTCGGCGGCGGCGGCAGCGACAAGCCTCGGTCGCCGGCTGTGGATACGCTACGGCGAGTGGTTTGGCGATGTCCCTGATGACTGCAGTCCTTCTTGTAGGGTCCGTGGCGGCCGATCCACGCCGCTTCCACGCAGAATCGCCAGCAGCACACGGCCGACAACGTCTGCCGTCGGAATCCAGTGAAGGAGCGCCTCGACGTTCGCACTCGGACTACGTTGCAGCAGGCACCGCGTGCATCTACGAAGGACACATCAAAACTGATCGGTAACTAACATCGTTTCTTGTGATATGTTTTTTTTGTAAGGTTCCTGGAACAAATGTGAAAAATTCAGTGCTTGAATTCTTTTGCATTTAACAAGTTAACTATCGTATTAGTAAACATCAATACAGTATCCTGGTCATTCAACCTACACTTCACTTTTATAATGGACCAATAATCATTGGTGACAACGTTGACGGCATTAATGCAAGATACGATACAGTACGATAATGGAATGTTTGACGAGTAGCCACTAGCCAGCTTAGTTTATCCAGCGTATATCCAGAAAAACAAGAAGCCAAGCTGTCGCTAGGATAGCCGACCGTACTGCCTCACAGCACCTTCGGGGGTCACGTGACGTCATCGGTCATGTGACCATTCGATAGCCCATATGGAATTTTCTATTGGTAGTCCTTTGGAACCAAATTTCTATCTCTAACGGTTTCCGAGATATTCAACATCAAATGTAACGCAATAACTACGTGACCTTGATACGACCTCTAAACAAAGGTCAAGGTCATTCATTTTGGTACCAATCGATTTCTCATATACGACTTCATATAGGCTCTCAATAGTAACTTTTGCTCTAGGATGCACCGTTTAGCCACAATACATAACGTCACAGACGACGACGACGGACGACGGACGCAACACTGTAGCAATAGCGCGACCGTTAGTACGGTCGGCTAAAAAAACTAGAGGAACAAACTGAAATAAAAGGCCAGAAGCAGAAAGCTCTGTCCAACTCCAGCACTTCATCAGTCCGTTGTCATAGTTTCTTCGTTTATATTATATTTTTTTGTTTCTTGTCACGTGTGCTATTTGAAGATGACCACACCGGCACCGTCAGCTGTTTAGTCCATGTTGAACTCTCTTGTCGTATCGTGTCGTATTTTAGGAAACTCTTCACAAAAAAAACCAAAAGTGCGCGTGATTCGTTAAGGCTATAAATACAGGTTCGAGAATGTTGTTTGACCCGAAGTCGCAGAAAGTTCGACAAATAAATAAACATTCGCAACATTCGTTCTGGCTATAGACAGGCAACCGCACGGAGAGTGACATCTAGTCATTTTAAAGCAGTACTTAGCAAGGATTGGCATTAGCTAATGCAGATTCATAAAAGATCTTAAAATGTACGTTGAGTATAGGTAAACCTATCCGGTTTCGGCGGTTTATAGAGCAGATATATTCGCTAGAAAAACGTATTCTCGTAGCATATGTACGTGTTGTCATGTGCGTCTGCAGTGATTGGTACGGGTACATAGCGAACATCAGCGTTCGTACGACGGGTCAGCTGAGCTTCGAGTTCGTCTACCCTGCCGACCTGTGCTGCCAGAATGTACTGTTTTACGTCGACGAGCAGGCAGCTGCCATCGGACCTCGAATGAACTGCTGGCAGCGTGAGTACATCCTGCGCCCGGAGGATGATCAGATCCTCCGTTTGACGCCGAGCTTCTCATGGTCTGGTTGTCATGTCGTCGGCTCCGACTCGCGCGACGTCGGCGACCTGTTTGTCTGTAAAGGCGGCCGCAGTTTCTCCGTCTACGCCGACCAGCTGACGACCTGGTACATCGCGGTCAGCAACTGTGCCACGCTCACCGGCATCGAACTGCGATATCGACTCGAAGTACGCTATTCTATCGTAATTCTGTCTATCCATCCGTCGGTCCAACGTTTGTGGTCATCAGTGTCTAAATAGTTTACCATATCGTCATATATCAGTCTAGTTTTCTCACGTCAATCATCTTGGCGATATACCGATGGAATTTCTTTTGCAAAGAGCGTTCAATATGTGTGAGATATAAATTCTTTGCAGCGTTTTTGTTACAAATATCTCGCTGTAACTGGGAAGTGACGTATGTAACGCTAAGAGAAGTCATAAGTAATTTTTCAAAGACAGTATCGATGACCTTGAATGACCCGTGAAGGTTACATTACACTACTGGAAACCTGTTACAGGTTACAACGTTATGGTGTTGGTGTTATTATTATTTTTATTTTTATATACTTGGTAGCAAAGATCCCTAGGGTTAACAAGAAAGCTGTGCTATAGCAAAGATGACCGCGCGATGCGCGCTATATAAGTAGATCGTGAGCTGTTGTGAGATATGGCCATTCGAAATTATCCAAGATGGCGGCGGCCGCCATCTT
>Ga0056114_1001724_pt1 | contig 10355 bp, 9 predicted proteins | sample WorMetHERISLAND1_FD_77005 | JGI IMG/M metagenome (GOLD analysis project Ga0056114, IMG submission 77005) | Marine gutless worms symbiont microbial communities from Max Planck institute for Marine Microbiology, Germany - Olavius loisae HERON... ... | reverse complement strand
GAAGGAGAGAGAGAGAGAGAGAGAGAGAGAGAGAGAGTGCAGAGACAAATTAAACGAGAAGCCAAGCTGTTGCTAAGATAGCCGACAGTACTGCCTCACAGCACCTTTGGGGTCACATGACGTCATCGGTCACGTAACCATTCAATATGCCATTATTGCCGTTCAATATAGCCCATATGCCATTTCCTATTGGTGGTCCTTTGGAACCAAGCCTCTATCTATAACGTTTTCCGAGATATTCAACGTCGAATGTAATGCAATGGTTGACATGACCTTGATATGACTTCTAAACAAAGGTCAAGGTTATTCATTTTGGCACCAATTGATTTCCTATATGTGACTTCCTATAGGCTGTCAAATGTGTCAATAGTAACTTTTACTCTAGGATGCACCATTTAGCCACAATACATAACGTTACAGACAACAGACAGACAGACGCAAGCTCGTCACATAAGCACGATCGTACTAAGTACGGACAGCTAAATATACGAATAAACAAAAAATATATAGAATTCCTAATTAACACAAACAGATGTAAGAAAAAATCAACAATAAATACACAGTCGAACCAATTCACAAGCTATAGAAAAAGACAAAAACAACACCAATACTTTTACGCTGTTAATTAAGCCACAGCATGACGCCTGTGAAAACAATGTTCCAGTAATCATCAAAAAGTCCACCAATGCACATATGATTCACAGTACACCTGTAAACCAAAACTGAATAGAGTATCATCACTAAGGAAGACTAGAGAGGTTACCTCATAAGAAACTGCTGCAGTTTACTGAAGTCAGAGTGCTGTGCGTTCTCCGCTGCAAGCAACAAAGCACAATCATTGACTCAATTCACTTACTACAACACATGACCAGTAATTAAATGCAGTATATTTTAGGAATATGGATTAAGCAGCAACTTTTATCCAAGATTTGACATGCTGTAGTTAACAGATTAGTTTTTCATGAGAAAAACGACAGTTTATTCACACAAGCCTTGACGAAGCATAATGGCATACATTTTGCCATGAACTGCAAAACGTTAGACCACACAAAGTATATCTCTACACAATTACTCTTCTCTCGCTTTCCCTCGTGCCTCTCAGACTGCAAGCAATGTAGCTAAGCACGATTTAATACCATTCCACTAGAAATACTATCACAGTGAAAGTCTTCCTCCTTACAATGCAGTGACATAAACATGTAAAACGAGGTTGTCCCCATCACTCACATCCTGACAGTCTGACGAAGTTCCATGCAGCCATGTCCGCATCACATGATAATACCATGGTAATGATACGATATGACAGTTTAATGAGGACTGAAAACCTGACAGTGTGGTCAGCTTAGTCTAGCACAAGCAACAAAAAATAAAAAGAAGAAACTAAAAACAAACAAGCTATTATACATCCAACTGGTATTTTTCAACAAATTCAGTTTAAAACGGAGTACAGTTTATATTCAAGTGCATCTTGTAGAACAAAAATATAGTAGCAGTGTAAAGCTAAAATACTTAATGTAAGTGTTACTATCATGAGTGAATCAAACACCAGATTAATTTGCTTTTATTTTCACAAACCCCAAACAATTCAGTAGAAAACACTTCCATGATGACTGTCCACAATTTATCAGCAAACAAACACAAATATCTATAAACTCCATCAAGCCACGCTGACATACCATCGACGACGCCCCACGGATACACACGTCCTCGCACACGACGACCTCCGACCTCTATGGTAGAGTTGGCGCCAATCACTGCAAATGGCCACGCTTCCTACAGACACCAATACACAACACTAATCAACTAGGACAGCAGCTGCAACAGACAGTCGAACAAGTCTGAATTGATTTACAAAAGTTCATATGCACTGCTCTTATTAGACAATGCAGCACAGGGTGATGAGCTGCCAGCAAACACTTCTGGTGTGTGACAAGAATCACTCACTTAAATCCAGACAATCCACACCCATCACTTTGCACAGTATTCAAAAAAACAGCACGAGGGTCACTCAATATCTGACAAATGCACACGCAACCGACAGTAACCGAATAGTTGTTTGTAAAAAAAACATAAATGTTGACTCGCTTTCATATTTTCACAATGTTATTTTCACTTGTATTTTCAAAAAACACAACATATAATCCCAGAAACTAGCCAAATTTCTTTGTCCCCTAATCAAATTTCATGAAACTTCATTCAGGTAACTTAATTTTTTTGAAATGTGTGCATTTTATATTATATTTAATCGTAACTAAAAATTGAACTAAAATATAACAGTTAATGCGTATCACCAAATCAACCAGATAATATGCAGTGTTAAGCGCACTGAATTTGTAAAAGCTGTACAACTGTATGACCAAACCTTCAGTGAAACTCGCATATCAGGACTTAGGACACAAAATCAAATGAAAAACAAATTATTATCATTATTACTGAAGCTCAAACACAGTTGAAGTAGTCATTTACCTTCATCAGTTTATCTTTAGCCTTGAAGCTATCGTCTTCGTCCTCGTCACATGGAGGTAACTCATATATTGACACGTTGTTCTTCTTAATCTCCGCCATCACCTGACCACCACACCAACTGCTTCAACAGATAACATCCAATAACGTATCGAATATAGTCAGTACCCAGCAAACTTTCACAGGACTTTATTTAAACTAGCCAAATTATAGCTGTTAAGAATCAAATAGTACCATCATGTGCAGAATGACGATGTGAGATGGCCATCGTGGTAAGCAACCACACCTTTTGGCTTCTGTCCAAACATGGCATTTCTCCCTGTTTGGCCACACTGGGCAAATGCCAGACGAAACAGACGCCAAGAAGGTCTTAACAGCAACCCATTTGGAGAACTGGAGGAGACAACCGAGATGCAACCATACTACATAGATGAAGACTATCCAGCAAAACCTGAAATCCAATAACCTCTCACTGAATAAAGCAAATGATGCAGCTGAGAATTGTTCACTCTGGAGACTGATGTCTATGTTTGGTGCTATGCACTCCTAGTGACGCATGCCAGAAATAAATAAATGAACGAGTGCGCAGATGCCGAGCCAAGATTAAGAAATCATACGACTAACAAACAGAGATGCTAAATAACCGTAAAAATTATGTTCAGCTTTGACAGCATGACATGCTACCAATTTCTAAAATGCCAGTGAAAATTCACAACAGCAACCGCACTTCAAATATACTGCTGTCAGCAAAATACCAAATAATCTCTGTTTGGTACGAGATACCTGGGCTTTGAGTCGTTTCATCTCGGTGCTCATCAAGGTGTCGGCCTTGGCAATCACTGGAACTATGTTCACCTGACATTGCAGCTGTTTCATCAGCTGAACATCGATCGGTCGCAGGCTGCCACCAGCACAACAAACACTTGTACACTGACAGGCATCGGCTCATGTGAACGAGTGGAAATGCATTGGCTCAGTATATTGACATCCACATATAAACACTCTTGTTTACATTACAGTCTAAACAGCAAATACATTATGCAATGGGTGATATCACTTTGCATCACATTGACATTCCATACAATGTGCTGCAAAAGCAATAGCACTATGGGCCACCTACAGGAAACCACCCACTGCAGGTCTTATAGTCACATGACCTATGACGTCATGTGACCCAAAATGGAGACAATATAACGATGTGGTAAAAGTTGTACCCTTGTTGACCAACAACGGTTTCAAGTGCTAAAGAAAGAATGTTAATTGAAAAATAGAGTACAGCAATTGGACAGATACCTCGTTCAATAGAACGTATTTCTAGTTCATTATGGAAATCACGAGAAATCGGGTAACAAATTTAAACACAGCGTCATTAGCTCAGTGCATCAATTGGGTGATCACAGAGCATTGAGACCAAGACACTCACCCACGTCCATACGGAGGTATGAAGTATAGGCAGCAATGCACTCTCGTGTCTTTAATGTTGTGTCTGTTCAGTCCCGTCTCATCCTGGAAGAACTGCTCAAACTGCTTCTCAACATAGTCAGCCACTGGCTTCCAGCTGTCCACACAATCAGCAAATTTTGCATTATAACAATAATTACAACAACAACAACAATAATAATCATACCGGTAATAATAACTTGTCTGTTGCAAAACGGAAAAATTTTCTAACATCGACAGCAATTACCTCCTTGCACCAAACGCAGTCAAGATATTGGGACCCTTCAATGCATCAGCTTGCCAGCTGCTTATCAGCTTCGGTGGAAAGATTTCCCAGAGTTCAGGAAAGCCACTTTTTGTTTCATAGAACTTCAATGTTGCTGCAGCATTTCAATGCTCTTCTACTGCATGACAGCTTGCCGGCCTTCGACTGCACAGACTAATGATCTGTACCATTTATGTACTTTTTCTTATTTTTTGAATCCCCTTGGAAATATGTATACAAAGGGTTAAAACTGTTCAATCATAATCATGTAAATATTTACAGTGCTGTCGTTGTGGCTAGGCCACTGCGAGAGTTCACTCAATTCATTTGATGAATTCACATTCAGTGCCAAGCAACCGCCAACCCTCAGACCAAGCCAACCGACCTGGGCTGTGGGTCTGCCTCTAGCCTGCTACTGTCTACACCCACCATCACCATTCATTATTATTACTCAGCACAAAGACGACAATCGTTTTATCGTCCTATGGTTTACCTACCCTCAGACAATCACCCATCTAAATATTAACGAGGCCCAATGTAGATTAACTATGTTGATCGAGACCAACGTGTTAACGCCAAGCCACACCAGCAACACTCAAACAATGCTCAGTGCCAAACATCACACCAGTACTGCAACAAAACTTATCAACGATGTAAATATCCAAATAAAAAACAATCTCCAGGATGCCTTCTGACAAATGTGCCAAAGAATTCAGCCTATATAACTGACAACAAAACATTAGTCCAGAAAAAATCGATCAGCGAAAAGACAAGTTATCGGATTGGACAAGAGTCCATATAATACAAAATTTAAGCAAGTCTCTTTAAAATCTAAGTCTGATACGTTAGAGATGACAAGAGAATTTAAATTCTGCAAAGTAAACTGCTCACATTCAGAATAAGTTCAGAATTTGATTAGTTTTTGGTCTCATTGGACCTAAATCTCCAGTCAGCAAGATCAGATTGAAGAACAGTCATCTCATGAAAGAAATGATATGAGACTGAGTTCTCTTAACTCAAGGATTTTTCAAGGCACACAAATCATCTGATGTTTATCAAATGCACAACGTTACAGCAATCTCAAAATGACGGCAGCTAAAGCAAACATGTCAACGCCCTCTGGCAAGAGAATAAGTAATCATCACATTACCACTGAGAAGCGTCGACCATGTCATTGAAGCCTGGTGTGTCGACAATGGTCAGGCGCAGTTTGATGCCGTGATCTTCAATCTCAACATAACGCTTTTCAATGCCGACTGTTTTTGAAACAGCTGCATCTGTCAATGCAACAATAAGGCATGTGACACACAACACCACAGCAACAAGGACTGCATGAGGAATCACATTAGCACTCATGATGCCTTTAACATTAACACCCAGAAAACCTCTCAGGCACCAAGCTTTCGGCACTGGGGAAAGGAATGATGCCAAATGCAGACTGCATACAGATACAGAATGCTCAACCAAAATGATTCAGGTCACCTCAACTAGCCACAGAGGAGCGTCTTAAAACCAGTGTATGCCAAATTGATGGGAAAGCAAGAGGCTCTGGGGATGGAAGGCTCCCAGGAGCTGAAGCATTTTTTAACAATAAATACAGGACATAAGTCTTATCACTGGGAGAAAATGCATAAAAGTAATGCTGTGCAAGTGATTGTAAAACACTGTATAATACCAGGAGCTCAACATATCGTGTACATGTATATCATGGTCATGCCACCTGTGAACAGAAAACAGCCAGACAACAGACTTGCTAGCTCACGGTGTGGTTCCGTAGTGTGCACCATCCAGCTGAAAAGTTGCAGCATTTTTAAAACAATGATGAGCGATAAGCAACTCAATCAAAAATCACACAATAAGAACGGTCTGCATGAAATGATACGATACGATAGAAGAGTTTAACGTGGACTTGAAAGCTGAGTATTCAGCTTTATCTAGCATATGTAGCTAGAAAAAAGAAACTAAAACAAACAAAAGCCAGTGGCCCTTTAATACATTACAGGTTAAGATCCGTGAAGGCAGTCACATTAACCATTAATTCACTAAGTCACATTAACCATCTGCTTAACAAACTCCACATGCATGTCTCCCGAACCACAGCAGCAGAGTAACTGATTCACTGACATCCTTAGTCCTCGCTGGCTACAAAATTAAGTACATTACAGTTATCATCACGGGGAAATGCAAACTGTAATACCTGGTGCTGTACGATCACTGTACAGATCATGTTTGCAGAAAAGATTGCTGATCAACGTCGACTTTCCCAATCCAGACTCACCTACAAAGAGTAGCAGTTATCGACATCAACCCATTTATTTCGTAACAACACAGATAGGAATTTTGCTCAGTTATTATCAGGCTTGTTAATATCGAAGTATCGAGTATCGTCGATACTTTATCGCCGATATTTTTTTAAATATCGACAGAGTTATCGCCAATACTTTGAAAAGATTTATCGATAAGGTATCGGCAATAGTTTTGGGCCATATATATCGCGTTACCGATACATTTCTACAGACGACGATGCTTGAGAGGCAAAAGTACTGAACTATAGGTGTGCAATAGCGTAAGTAGGACGGATTTGATCTGCACACTCAACGCCCTGGTTGCGCTGCAGGGAAGCTCATAACATGGCACAGTAATTGGGCAACTTTACAGCTCGGACTGGCATGTGACACTGATACTATCACAACTCACTGTAGCTGTTTTGAAACACTTTCATCCGAGGCAGCCAGAACTGTCAGCCTCCCTCTGAGAATTCGCTGCCATGCATGTGCTTGCATGGTGTGGCTTCAAGTTTCAAACAGATGAAGAGCACATGCAGTTTGAACAGTTAATTATGGTGATAAAGTGTAGTCTGATAGTGTACTGACTGTTGAACTTGAGAAAGTCCAACATGGGCAAGAAAACGAACCAGTCTCACGTGCTCAAGAGTTTTTTGTTCATACAAACTGGGACAGGAGCAGCAGCTGAAAATGGAAATTCATGAAGTGTCTTAGCAGCAAGACGTTTTCATGCAGTTATGTCTCAATAAAAGTATCGGTAAAAATATCGGTGTAAAAGTATCGCCATACTTTCAGCCCAAAGCACTGGTATCGTTATTGGCAATACTTTTCGTAAGTATCGTTAACAAGCCTGGTTATTATGCAGCAATAGTTAAGCCCTAAAGTTATTGATTTCTTCTGCTGTAACAAGCAGTGTAGAGACTGAAGGACAGATGCACATCTTCTCGTGATTTTCTGTGAAAAGTCACAAGCTTAATTCTTGATATAAATGAGCTAAAAACACATTTGCATGCATTTGGGCAACTTACAACTACACGCAGTTTAACCAAAAACAAAACAAAGTAGTCAAAACTGAAAACTGTTACAGCGAATAAAACACTGCAATGAACGCCAGTTTAAATGTCTAATCCACAAGCGACGATGACATGACAAAATGGACAACAGTGGAACATACCAACGACCATGACGGTGAAATCAAAACCCTTCTTGATTGCCTTTCTGTGCAACTGCTCAGGCAGGTTAGAGAATCCAATGCATGGTGCATCGGTCTAACAGCAACAGCAGAAACCATCATTAGTAGTATCAGTCTGTTACACTGTTTTCACAATTCTGTTGTCTTTTTTGCACAAGCACACAAATTTTAGCTCATTTTACACAATTTCTGTTAAACTATGGGACACTGTGAACTGACTATTGAATGTATTAAGACCAGCAACAGATCAAGACAACTGGTCTGTGATGTAGCGGACCCTCGGACTGAGCATAATTAAAGAACAGAACAAACCCAAAATTCGGTAAGAAATCACAAATATGAAACATTTCCAACACTGATACTTCCATGTAAGTGCAACAAAAGCAGACTAAACAACTGGTATGTTAATGTCCTGTTATTACAGTAAAAAGTAATTCTTCATCCAAAAAACTGGATAAACTGCAGTTTGATGGAACACAATCATGCATCAAGTTACCTGTCCATTCTAAGTTTAAAGAGTATGTAAACCTGTGATAGCAGGTCACGTTACCCATTTAAAAAGAAAGCCATGCTGTTGCAAAGAAGCTGAACAATACCACATGTTTTTGCCTATATTGAATAAATCATACCATAACATAACAAACACATGCTCTGACAGTGCAGTAAACTCGGACAGTTTCTGTCATAAACAAGTGAACGAGCATTAGTGATATGAGCTTGCACCATAGAGCAAAGTGAAATGAAGCACTGAAGATGAACAGTAACTGTACGAGAGGAAAAATCTTACCATTTTATTCACAGCTCCAACTTCTATGGCAGTTGCAGCAGGATCATTAGAATGAGAACTCATTCTCAGAAATGGGTTTGGCTGAGATATATCACGCTGCTGTACTGTTGGCCTGTTTAGTGCGAAATCTGCTCGTGGACTTGACAACTTAAAGTCCTGCCTGTCAATTTTTCGCTGCTCGTTAGCTGGAATTGATTCGGATTTAATACTGAACATCTGCCTTTGTTTCACAGTCACGTCGGCTGCATCGGGTGACGTCTCTGAAACTCCATTGGAAACAGCAGTAGCCGGTGCAGAAATACCGTGACTTAATGTTTTAGGTGGAGTTGAAGAACTGTCCAAATCCCTCTTGATATTGGTGGGTAGTTGGGTTGGCAGTTGGGTTGCCGGCACAGCTGGTACTACAGTGTTACTATCTGAGGCTGAACTACTGCATGCCGTCGACGTCGACGGATGTTGTGCAGTAATGGAGGGTGACGAGGCAGTAACGTGAACATCATTCTCAGTGACTTCGGCAGCAGAACCAGCAGCAGTGGACGAAGCTGAAAATGATCCAGTGTCGTCAGCTTCTGCACGACGTGCCCTCAGCTCGGCAAGACGTTTCGCTGTGTACTCCGATAAACCGACTCGGTTTGACTTCATTGTTCCATCAGAAATCACAAGACTATCTGAAAAAGATGCCATCAAAACAAGTTCAACACAAACTGTGGATTGGACTGACCGAAGACTTACCTATACGACCAGTGCTACATTACCCTGTTGCAGGCATAAACAAAATTTACACTAAAACAGCATAATTAATTTTATACCAGAAACTGTACATGTTGCAAAATTTTTAGAACGACAACTAGAATATGTTCCACTCATTGAACTCAATCGATGCTGGCCCACTGTTGTAGTCCTAAGTTCTTTTATAGAGTTAATACTCTAATATGTATGAATATTCTGGTTGTACTTCAAAATTCTTTATATTTACTACCATTAGGGATGTGACGGATTCTCCATCTCTAACGGTTTCCGAGATATTCAATGTCAAATGAAACGCAACGGTTGGCGCGACCTTGATACGTCAACCTGTTACTTACATACAACAGCACTTCCGGTTGGTATGGCATCTGCTTTAGTAGATGTAGGATTGCGAAATGCTCTTGCGGATGATGACGTTGCGCTGGATACTTTGCTTCAACCGAAAGGCATCATCTTCAAGACAATAACTATTTTAGTTAGCGCATTGTATCACACTTTATGCGCTATATAAATTCATGACTTAGGGACTTACTTTAGTTGGCGAACATTATGGTACGTCTCAAAAGCCTGAAATTTCAGGATGCCCATTGCCTGGTATGACCGTATGAAAAAGGCCGTGGCTTGTATACAGCCATGAAGCCGCCTGTTAGTATTAATGCCTGCAGTCTGTTCAAGCTCACGACAATTCCTTCACTTCGACGACCTTGCAGTCTCCAAGTTGCTGGCGTAGGCCTATAGATATTGATATACAAATATTACAGACTACAGTTGCAATCATTACTCAGCAGTGATTGTAGTGACTAGTGAATATATAACATCTGAAATTCTTACTTGTCGCTTTTCTTTTCTGCTGTAGGTCTAACAGGCTGCATAAACAGTGTTCGCTGTTCGCGGTAATGAAGCCTTTTAGAACGCGCCAAAATACGGCTATGGGTAAAAAGTGGGAGTGCGGGAGTGCGGGAAGCGGGAGTGACAACGGGTAAAAGGCGGGATAGAAAATGCGGGAGAAAAGTGCGGGACAACGGGTAATAAGCGGGAGTATAAAATGCGGGATTTGATTGCGACGACTGCCTGTCGTCTTGAGCGTAATACAGACGACGTATTGTTTCATAAAGGTTCACCCAGCGTAATTCTAAGTAAGTAAAGGACGAATTCAAGAGCATAATTAATCATTAT
>Ga0056114_1001723_pt1 | contig 10356 bp, 8 predicted proteins | sample WorMetHERISLAND1_FD_77005 | JGI IMG/M metagenome (GOLD analysis project Ga0056114, IMG submission 77005) | Marine gutless worms symbiont microbial communities from Max Planck institute for Marine Microbiology, Germany - Olavius loisae HERON... ... | reverse complement strand
TTCGAAGAATTCCAACCTATGTGATCACAATTCACCAACGTTACAGACAGACAGACAGACAGACAGACGACATGCGATCGCAATACCGCGCTTTGCACTAAAGTGCATCGCGCGGTAACAACAGCGAATGAGTATCGTTCGATATTGAAGTGAGTACCACACCGCGTGGCTGGTGGCGGTTTGCGTGTCACGTCCGAATATTTCTAGACGATCAAGATAAAGTCTCGTCACCGGTCAGTGACCTGTTCAATTGACCTTTGAACTTGAGGTCATCTCAGCTCATCTGCCGCCGCCACTGACCGTACGTGACCGTGCTGCATGCTGCTATAGGCGCCGTTCACACTCCACACTGTACAGTGGGAACTGGGCATAACAGTAGGCAGTCAACAGCTACGATATTTCACCAACAAAATACACCACACCACGCGGTGTGGTGCTTATTGTTATTTTATTTATAGCTGATAGGATGTTGTTTTAAACACGAGTCAATCTACTGGTTGAGAAATAGGCCTATAGACAATAATATCTGCAATAGTGGAAGCTGCAACAAAAAATTTCATAAGAAAACATAATAATGTTCGTAGAGGGTATACAACGAATATATAGACAAGTAGGTGCACGGCCAGATGGCCGCTGCGACATGCGGTCCTGCCGAATAATTACGGATTCACGGAATGCCACATTTATGTTCATTCAGTCATTAAACCAGTAAGTGTGAGTCCCAGTTGCTTGTGTCTTGTATTAAGTGTGCAATGAAATTTGAAGTGTCTGCAGCATTCCGATTTTGAGTAAATCGTACGCAAGGGACGGACATACGGACGGACTGCAACAGTGTACTTTCCGAAATTCGGCGATTCGCTGACCGAACATCGTAAATTTCTATTTCTCCACCCCGTCTGTGTTTACTGGCAGTGTTGAAGGTTGTGTTGTAATTATGTAATGGACATGGTCTAGTTGCGAGTGAACAGCAATAATGGAACTGGCGTGCTGATGATGGCATGCAGGCTTATAGGCCTTATCATAATGCGTCACGTCAGTGTCTCAGTGATGGGAGGCTAGATGTTGTCATCTAGAGGTTCACGTGATGCAGAAGTGCAAAGGCAGTTCGCTGCACGTTGCTAGGCAACGAATACGGCGGCTGCGAGGCAATTTAAATATGAAGGATCAGTTCGGAGCATTTTGTCAATATACCAACATCAAGCAACGGCGCCATCTGCTATAGCGACGTCGACACTGATTAATGAGCGGCTAAAACCACGCAAGCCATTCACCAACGAGTCATTATTAGCACGCTTTGTAAATCTCGTCCATGCACTCTGTTTGCTGTTATTAAACCAACTATAGCTGTCCCGTCACGCCAGGCCAGCAGGCAGAGCAGCTAGATCTAATGTTTTGAGATGATTGTCCTCTAACTTTGTCTACTTACAAGATCGTGGAACTTCCGAACTTGTCGGTCTGATTATAAAATGTTGGTGTTATGACGTACGTATTACCGACCCAAGAGTGAACTGGTTAGGTTTAGAAGAGACAAATACAACGGTGAGATGGCAAAAAGTCTTCATACACACACCGCTGTCGCGCGCTTACCTGGCGTTAGCTATAGGCTTTCTTGTAGGAACTGCAGAGAAAATGAAACAACATGGCAGTTAAAAGCAAAAAGAACAGCTGCGGCATCGCGCGGTTTCCTTGCAGCAGCACAGCTTTCTTGTTCTGTGTATGTTTCCACCTTCCTGTGACACTCGTCTGTAATACTGTTTGTGTGCCTTCTTAATTATTTGCTGCTTTCTTTGACGAATAAACATGATCAACAAGACGGAGTTGATAGAAAATTGACCGACGACTGTGGTCCATGCGCTTATTAAGTAGAGAGGTACACGAGTTAACGTGACTAATTTCAACTCATCCAACTGTGTCTGTGGTAATGTGTCAATGATGATGGTTGCGACAGGTCAAAAAGTAACACAGCTTCATCGATGATTTCTCTCTACTAAGTTTTCACTCAGATTTACTTTACCCAGTTTTGACGAGTAAGTAAGTAACGAATTTATAACGCGCGAAAGACCCGCTAAGGGTATGAGAAGGATTGTGTGACTTTATACATACCCTATTCATACTGGGGACGGACGATATACTGCCCGCGGGGTGTGGGCGTGCATGCGGTCGCGTCTCGATGTAGTTCCTTATAAGCATTAGCAATGTTGATACGTATACTATTTTTCATGATGTGAGAATAAAATTCGATTGTTTGTTAAAAGTCGTTCACTAGACTTTCGATCAGTATAAGTGCACTTAGTCTATAGGCCAACAGCATAAGACTACAAGCGACTGTTAGACATTGTAAGACGATTGACCACAGTCACGGGTCAGCGCAGCCATGCATGACGAGGCGCGACCCCCCGCACAGTATGTAAACGTCCGTCCCCAGTATGAATAGGGTATGTTTAACGTCCGGATACCATCAGAAGCGCGGACAGCAGACAGCGGACAGGCTAAAAATGTCTTGCGAACATATAAATCTTGAGCTGACACCTAAAACTACAGGGCGCGCCAAAAAAGTAAACCCCAAGGAAAAACTCGATATCTCTGGAATTGTAGTGAATTTTTCGCCAAATTTATACTGCTTACAGAGGAAGATTCAGACCACACATTGTGCAAATTTCGTTGCAATATTTGGTTGTGTTCAAAAGTTATAACTATTTGAACTTAAATGTACATTTTTCAAAGTGAACAAGTAATTAAACTGCGATTCTGACTTAAAAATAACCTCGCTGATATTTCAGTCGCCATATCTCAACCTATTGGATTATCATGTGGATGCGATACTGGGATGCTACACATGCCAAAACCGACCAACATTGCCGAGCTGAAGACTGCCTTGCTATCGATGTGGAATGATTTGCCACAGGAGTTCACTGATAAGGCAATCCTCTAATTTCGAAAAAAACTTCGAGGTCTTCGATTTTGTGTTGCTGCAGTTGACAGACACTTTGAACACACAGATTAAATATCGAGACGGCAGCTGACATTCATTACTGAAACGTTTGAAGTATTTACGGAAAAGTTGTGCAAAGTTTGATTCGTTATTAAGAAATATTTGCTGAATATGCAAAAAAATATAAAATTTTGAATATGAAAAAGTGAACATGCAGGTCGCATGTTAAACTGTTGTATCTATTGAACAACAAGTGTTATTTTACTAAAATTTGCAGAATATGTGAAATGAATCCTCATCTGTTACCCTTGCAAATTTGGTGAATATTGCTGCTACAATTCCAGAGATCCTAAGGGGTTTAGTATTTTTTGGCCCGCCCTGTATAGTGAAACTGTCAGCAGTACGTACAAAAATGAGGGAAGACAGTTCCAAAAGGTAGGGGCGCAGCATGAGAACCGACAGCAATGTTAGTCGTCGATGAAGACTGTTGACAGTGAAAACTGGGTTGACACGACTGTGCACAGTGGAGGCACGCAATGAGACGAGGAAGTGATGACACGGTCGGTAGGCAGACAGAGAGACGGTCGGTCGAACGGAAGTTGCCAGCTGCCTTCACTGCATTCGACTACAGAAGGAAGTAGGCTACATTCTGTCTGGGCGACACCGCAATGAGAGTGCAACTGTTGCTAAACGAAGGTGAAGTGGGCGGTGCATGACGGGACAGCTGGTCAGACACCAGCACCCAGCAATGCATATGTCACCGTCACCGCCAACATCGCGTCACAGCACGTTTCAGCGCTAACACACGATACAGTTCACCACGTGACCGCTGGAGTGGACGGAGACCCGTACGCCATTGACGCCGTCAAGTGTCAACGATACTGTTTTCTGCTATTAACATAAAGTTAAACACCCTTAGTCATGTACTTCAGCTTATATATATCCTATATATTGACGGACACAAGCAGCTACAAGTTACAACTCAACATTGTAATAATAATAATCATCTGCTTTTCAACCTCCTCCCACCACCTTCGACCTCATCACAGAACTACAATCTCCGGACAAGACCACACAGCCAGCTGCTCCTCAACGAACTGGACATCTCACTACTAACTTCGTTACAAGAATGCTTTTCAAAGACATTTATATTTTTAATTTCCATCGTTTTCTTTCTCCTAATGTTATGTTATGAAATTGCGTTTTGTGAATTTTCTATTAAACGAATATTGGATTGGATATGATAGTGTGTAATACTGATTGATGTTGTACCAACTAAAACATAGTTACAAACTGACCAAGCGTTATAGATTGTTTAATAAAAAAGCGCCTTGACATTTTATCAATCAACGCAAAATATGACGATATTTCGCGGCGACAGACAGTCTGACAATCTCACTCAATGCATAACAATTAGCGATGATATCAGCCGGGTCTGTATCACGGCTGGCTGGAGCTATAGTCTGGCTCTAGCGTGGTCTATGGCGGCGGCTCTGTGGTCAGCAGCGGTCGTGTTGTATCGAGCTGTTAGCGATCTGCGTCGAATCGACGAAGTCCCTCGAGTCTCATATCTGTCGACCTACAGCTTACACGGCCGCCAGCCCGCTCGCCCAACCGTCTTCCCGATTGGTGGACAGTTCATATACTGCTAGCATTTCATTGTATAGGGTTATGTGAGCTTTTGACTATATGATATAGAGACTTGTGTATTTTCGTATAGTTTCTCGTGTAATAAAAAAGCTACGTGGAATTGTTTGTGTTTCGTAATAGTAAACGAACTATACATCTGTTCGCCGTGAATATCAAGGAATATTATTGGCTAGTTCACCGACCAATCAGACCCCTCACCCGCTACTGTACGGACTGTCCAATTAGCCTACACAGTGAACAGCACTATACGAAATGTCCCACTACCGTCTCTCTGTCTTGCTGGCGACGCTGCTGCTGCTGGTGGTGGTCGCTGGACAACAGGAGAAGAGAAGAGATAGACGTCATCTCGCATGATGAAGTGGTTGGATTTGCGGAATCCGGCTAAGCCGCTGGCGTCTAGAGAGGCAGGCTGGTAGATATGATGGATGGAAGTGTCGGAGAGCAGCGCGTGCGAGCAGCGAGACTCGATGCATGCGACCTGCCTGCGGTGACGGCGGCGAGTCTATATGCGAGTTTCATTCGTTGCGGGTCGGCTCTAATGACCTGTGTATAGAACGGACGTCAACACGTCAGTGAGCGTCGCCCCGATAGCCGACACACAATTCGTCGACCTCGCAACATCACGCCGTTGATTAAACCAACACAACACAACACGTCGACCCACCGGTTCGTCGACTGACTGACTGACCGCAGTGTTTGCTAACAACAAATATGAAATATGAATAAATGTCTGGCTGCAGACTTGCGTCACGCTGAATTAACTCCCAATACGTGCAGTACAGCTATCAAGTACCGGTATATAAAGACCATTAGTGACATAGGAAGGATAGGAAGGAAGGAATTTGACGCCATGGGCTACTCAATCAGCGTATTAGAGGTTTTTATAACGAGATGCGCTATTTAAATCTACGTTTTACTTACTTACTTACTTTCAATCGTAAGAACTCATCGGTCAGCGGCCGATGTGCCAATCTCGTAGAACAGTTGCCTGACTCGTTGCTATCGGTATCACGTACGACACTGCCACATATTGCTTGCTTCGGTTGTTTTACGAAAACGCATCAACTGAACACATAAAACGCTTTTCAAAATTTCACGAAAACACAAGAAAAATGCACGAAAACGCGCAAATAAAATAGTATCGAAAATACATTAAAATTCGCAGATAAATACGACGCCCACAACATTTGTGGCGTCACAGATGCAGTTGTGGATTCGAATCCATAACACGCTTTATTTTGAGAAACTTCTTTCCGGCAAGAACTCATCGCGATGACCTGAGTATATATGGCAAACTGTCTTCACTCGTTCGTGCTGAAATGCTGGTTGTGACAATTATTGGTAAGATTATTGTGCATCGTCAGAATTCGGTATGGCCTTTGCGATAAATTTTTAATTTATTATTGAAATATTTCATCCTTTGCCTTTTTGCCTCAAAATGTTGATAGCAAGTTACACAGTAGGCCTATGTCATATTTCCAGCGTAAATGCTTAAACCTGCATGCTCTTTGTCATGCAGTTTACACGACGAGAGTTTATCCGCTGTGTTCGTTACATCTTCTGTCACTGAAATTGAAAGACTTACAGATATTAACGATGCTCCTTGGTTACACATTTTTTGCATGCGCTTTCGTCAACTTTTTATACGCACTTGTCTGCCATCTTTCTTAACTGATGTGTTTTGTTTGCTGCTACATCGATGCATTGTTTGGCTGCATTCATGAACGACGCAGAAACGTGACGTGTAAGAAATATTAATTTATCTGAATTGCAATTAGAACAAGCGGGCGGCCGGTCAGTGAATGTTAGAGAGGATAATCAGCTGCAAATTGATGCACTAAACGTTTAATCTGCTTCGAGGCGACAACGGTGCCAGTCGGCGACGCAAGTGGCGCCAATTGTCTGAGACAATTCGCTATCTAGCAAGCACATCGGCGGTGGCGGGAGAAATAATTCATCGGTGGTCGTTGGCTGGGCGCAGGGCCAACATTGATTCGCTGCCGTCCTCCTCGTCGTAAACAGAGTAATTACATCTGCAGTGTCGGCCGGTGCTGCATTGTCAGTCTGTGTAACAGAGCTGGCGAGATAACGGCACCAGTGCAGACTGAGCACGTGATTGATGAGAGATGCTACAGCGGACATCTCATGCAGCGAGCACTAACAGTAACTGACGCTGCATGCACGCCGTGCTAACATCATCTCTCCCAATACTCACTCACTCATCATCCAGTCTTGCATGCAGCGTCACAAACACAACCAGGGGTGTATTTAGGGGGGGAGGGGGGCTTGCGCCAGGTCTCCTTTTGACCCTAATTTTTGATGATGGTATTTTTTGTCGTTTTACTAATTATTTCCTTCCAGGCTTCCAGATTCCAGAACATCCAAATTTGGGCATTCATTAACAAAAAGCTTCATCTTCTGGGGATGAAGCGGGGACTTCGTCGCCCAGAGCCCCTACTTACGTCCCCAATACCCTCTAGGCCCCCTTTCGCACATTGTAAATACGCCACTGAACACAACATTTATCAGTAGCACACACTGTCGCTAGCATTTTCAATAGTTCGACATGCAAGCGCAGAAACCCGAGCAGAATGACCAGCAGAAATTAGGGATAATGTAAAAACCTAATACCAAAACTAAACAGCTTTTTACTTTCAAGCAACCTGGGTATTTACGTAAAAAGTAAATACCCAGGTATTTACTTTTGGGGGTATTGACCTTTTTTACCGACAGGGTTATTATGTAACCATTTTGGTTCGAATTTTCTCAAAATTTCGCTTGATTTTGCAGATTTGGGAGTAGGGATAAGGTAAAAACCTTCAACCTCCGGATATTTACATAGGTATTGCCTCCCATATTGGAATGCAAAACTGAAGGTTTTTTACTTTATCCCTAGCAGAAATATCTCGTGACAACTATAGGCAACGTGCTTCATCGTGAGCTAGACTCTAGTCGGGCGTAGGCAGTGACTAGTGGCTCCTGTCGCTGTGTCACTGCTGAGTTGTCGTTGGTCGGCGGTGGCGACCATGGTGGCGACACGGCCTCCTGCTCCAATAGGACGCGTCGGTGACGTCACGGCGCCTTGGACCAATCAGAGTCGCGCGCTGAGACCCGGTGCCCGTCCATCAAGCGCTGATGCACAGTCGCTGTTGATGCCGTGAAATGATCATGTGACGTCGAGTGTACTGTTAGTTTGTGATGTTTGTTTACAGTCGCTGATCATGTTCGCGTCTTCGTCAACTTCCGGTCTACCGCCGGCATCACGTGACCTGATGATGGCCCGGATGCGAGAGAACGCTCTATGTGCAGGGGCGGTTGCGGTCGACTACAGCGTCCCGGCTACCGGACCAGTAGCCACTCCGTTCTACCCGTACGGTCGCAAGTCGCCGCCCAGCTGTAGCAGCGGTGACGATGAGAGCTGCGGGTCGGGAGGGTCTCTGAGCAGACTGACGTCACGTGACGCGCTGCGTGGTTGCTATGGCGACGAGACGTTGACGGAGACCTCAGCTGCAGCAGCAGGAGGAGGGTCGAGTGGAGCGGCAGCAGCGATGATGTTGGAACGAGGATGTGATGAACTCGGCCGGGTTGACGGACCGGATGTAGATGTGTCGGCGGCGGAATTCGACGACGACGACGACGATGACAGACAGCGACGCAGTTCATCGACACCGGTCACTCATCGCAAACACAAGGCACAGAAACAGGTTCCACTGCACTCAGCACTGCATCGTCATGGTCTAGTGTTCATGGCTCGACTAGAACAGAGATTATTAACACCTTTTGTAATCCACAGTTCTTAACGCTTTGATGCCAACTGTATGCCATAGGGTTCAGCTATAAAGCATCCCGTGCCACCCGTTCTAAGTCGTCGTTTGTAATCTGTAATTTTTGACATTCGGGCACTTTGACGCTATACCCATACGGCATTGGCAACAGTGGGCGTAAAAGGGTTAATCTAAACGGCACTAAGAACCGAGTCGGATTAACTTCGGCGATTAGAAAACTACTAAAAAAGTAAATTCAAAACTGATCAGAATTCTTTAGAGCTTGTTAGCTGAAATGTTGAAACGCTACAGTTAATACCGATATTATCGTCAGTTCATGTTGACGATTAAATGGATTAACATGATATTTATTCTTAGAAAAACTATGGTGTTAACTGTTAATCTCTTTTCTAATCGAAACGTGAACTCAACCAATGTCAGTCAAATATTCATATTAAACCTCCCCTCCACAGTCCACTTAGGCTTATAGTAACGGGCCCAGCCATGTGGCCTTGCCTGCCGTAATAACGCAGAGGAAAACCACTTGTGTGACACGAGTGTCACTTTGTATAATTCTGTCCGTCTGTCTGTCCGTCTGTCAGTGTCACACGCTCACACGCTGCATTGTATCAAAACAACTGTATATGACGCCAAATTCTTTCACTGCCATAGCGCCGCCATTTTAGTTTTGTCAGCGAATGTGGATTATATTTTAGTTGACGAAGACATGGCACACAGCCATTGCGTTCTGTCACGATAAGATACGATACATCATACAGAGAGTCTAACGGGGACTAAAAGCTGCGCCGGTGCACTGCACAGCATGTCTAGTCAAAGTCCAAATTCCGTGAACGCAGTCCAAATGGAACCAGAGAGGCTACGGAGAAAAGGATTCGTGGAACAGATGGGTTTCAAGTCTGGAGTGAAAGTGACAGATGGTGAGAGCGAAGATGGGGACTGGACTGTGCGTCAACCTCATTCTGTTCACTCTCTTCCTGGTTCAGGAGAGGTTGATGGAATGAAGAAGATAGCTGATTCCACAGGTAAGGTGATGCATATCTAAAAGAGCGTTTGGTGATTTGTAATGAGGAAGATACGGACAGTGGAGCTAGGGTGACAGCAGATGAGGATGAGGAGCGAGTTCTACCTGTAGACTGAACAGAGATAAGACTGTCTAGGTAGCCAGGTTGCCTGGTGGTGAGAAATTTATAGGTGAATGACAGGAGTTAATATTTAAAGCGTTCATTAATCTTGAGCCAGTGCAGAGATCTGAGGATGGGTATGATATGAGAAAATTTAGGGATCACTTTATACGTTCAAGAGAGTTCTGAATCCGTTGAAGGCGATTGAATTGAGACTTAGGAATATACATAGAGTTACAGTAGTCAAGTTTGGCGCGGACCGTTGCCATTAATTTGCCGGCCGACGTAAGTCTCTTGCAGGCCGTGTGTATTCTGAGCGGCCGGCGCGGTATAGTCACCCGGGCTCATCTGCAGATTCTGCTGAATGGTACTGATAAGTCTGTTACTGTGCATTGAGTCTATATTGCAGGGGAAAAAACTTGGCATCCATCAACGTTCATTTCTATACTTCTGCGGGACAATGCCAAATGACACAACTATTACCAGACTGTCCCCGATACATGTGTTATACGATTGCCTTACTGGTGACTAAGGATGCCTATACTATGCATTCTGTTCTGGGCACTGTAATTTCATAATCACATGCGCATTGTTTGTTATTTGGCTAAAATATTTTAAACACGTATACAAATATTCAGATTTATGCCTAGAAGTCGCCGATACTTTAAAGGGCCGCCGCAGTTAAGCGGCTGTTGGCCGGCCGGAGGTCTGTATGGTTAACCGGGTTTCATTGGGCCGAACGGGGACTGTTTTTACCGCGCGATGCACTTTAGTGCAAAGCGCGGTATTGCGATCGCATGTCGTCTGTCTGTCTGTCTGTCTGTCTGTAACGTTGGTGAATTGTGATCACATAGGTTGGAATTCTTCG
>Ga0056114_1001722_pt1 | contig 10357 bp, 10 predicted proteins | sample WorMetHERISLAND1_FD_77005 | JGI IMG/M metagenome (GOLD analysis project Ga0056114, IMG submission 77005) | Marine gutless worms symbiont microbial communities from Max Planck institute for Marine Microbiology, Germany - Olavius loisae HERON... ... | reverse complement strand
TCGGCTATCCTAGCGACAGCTTGGCTTCTTGTTCAATTTATAAGAACTTAATTCACAGCTTTATTCTGCATTACCTTACCTTCAAGAAACTTCAAAAAGCGTTAAATTCGGTTAAAATTTAGCTAACTTATGGTGCTAAATGTAATGTGCTACTTTTTTGAGACACGGTGTATATACTTATGCAGTGCGTGCAGCTGTTGTTAGTGCGGCTGGTGACAATAATGTGTAAGGTGCTTCGGACTGATAGATACTTACTAGCATACAGTAGGAACCCAGATCTGGTTAGAACGAATCGAACAATACAAAATTATCAAGAACTAAACCAAACCCTTGAGCCATGAAACAGCTACCAACATGCTATAATTCTTTGTAAAAATCATAGTACATGCGTTTTCCGTTAATATTTGCTTTATCGTAAGTTAGTTTTTGCTACATCCTGTAAAACGTTTGGCAAATTCTGTTAAAATTGGTCTTGTGGACAAAAGGTGTTCCCGTTTCATTCAATCTAAGAACCTGTGGAATCAACTCCCTTCTTCATTCCGTCAACCTCATCGTGTTCACTATCCTCCTGGTTCACCTCATCCTGCGCATATCACCTCATCGCAGTCATCACCTTCGTTCTCACCATCTGTCTCCCATATAACCTATACTGTGTTGGAGGGGACGTAATACACTACTCACTCACTCACTCACTCCCTCGACCTTTCACTCCAGACTTAAAACTAATCTCTTTCACAAATCCTTTCCTCCATAGTCACTCTTATTCATTCCTGACTGCCTTCACGGATCTTAACCCGTACTGTATCAAAGGGCCACTGGCGTTGTTTGTTTTAGCTTCTTTTTCTGGCTACATGTGCTAGATAAAGCTGGATACTCCGCTTTCGAGTCCACGTTAAACTCTTCTATCGTATCGTATGATTAAATATCCAGGAACGTCGGAGACATACGATGGTGTGCGATCATAACTAGAAACGAGGCTATTACAGACTGCATCTCGTTTTCTGTCCGTCCATCCGTTTGTTACCAGCAAACAAACAAAAATGCATTAACAATAAAATTGTCGACAATACACGCGCCGTCAATGTTTCTCAGCTGACAATAATGGCAGTGAAACAGTCTACTCACCGGCATCGTTTGGCTGCCGTGCAATGCGTTGATGGCTGTCACGGCTTCAGCGTGGCTGCTGAACTTGACAAAAGCACAGCCTGAAAACAGCATTCAGCATTCACACTTCACAGCGTCAACACTAGAATGTTCAACTCAAAGTGGACGATTTCGTTATTGGTGTTTATAAAAGATCTTTATTTTTCCATATTTGGTTTATACGAACTTTTACAGATACAAATGTATTTAAATTCTGCTAAATATATTAACCGCATTTATACTGAACAACTGATCACCTACACCTAAATTTCGTCGTAGATGTATCAAGCAGGCATCTATCTCTGTTAGGGAAGAAAGTTAAATTAGTTTCAGTATCTGTTTGACTTGACTGACTGAGGAATTGTTTAACGTCCCACTCGACATAATGTGCATCATTTCGGAGACGACAGGGTTAACAAAAGGTTTGAACAAATAGCTGTCTCTGCGCGTCACCATCAACTTGGGTATTACGCGTGTATTTAAAAGACACTACATTATTCAAGTGTTGCTAGGTCGTTCTCTAACCAAGTTACGATCGATTCTCTACTCACTCCATCACCGTCGTCCCGTGAACTCGGTATTACATTTCACCGGCATAAACAACCCGTCGGCGCGTGTACGTGGCAGATTCATCATGATTACCAGCGCATTGCTCGACCGTCATTTTCATTTTTGAGTCGATAGAAATCGTTCTCTATTCTCGGCGAAGATATGGCAGCCGACAAGGCTATGCAAACCAGTGCAGTTACGTAATTAATGCATACTTCATCATTTGCCTGCAGACCCAATGGCGTCGCCGCTGTTCAATCAGCCTCCCTCTGTCCCGCGGCCATTCGCCTACCCACACTACTTCGCAATGTCCGTCGCCAACAAAAAAATACGCGTCAGAGCTATTAATGCGTTCGCTGATATCGATCAGGCGATATAAATATCGACAGGCGCCGAATGCAGCGTCGGAATCAACGTGAATGGAGTTGGCAGTCGACAAAGCTGAAGACCGCAGCATCACGCCACAAGACGGTCGCCAATGAATGCATCAAATACAATCACAGGTTCCGGTTGTCGCGTTTGCTACACTGTCGCGCGAATACATTTGCGAGCGTGATGAACCAACGAACGAACGACGACGTCACTGACGCCCACACAGCGAGCGCATACTGCTGTGACGCAATGCACAGTGAAGCCGTATTGCAGAACGTGTGATGGAAGTGTAGTTTAGTAGGTTTTAAGGTAACAAGACCGGTAGAAACTGAGAAATTAGCTCGATATATTGTACAACTGATTCCACATATCACAAGCCAAAATGCCGAATTACAACGGCACATATAGCGACATGCACACGTCCGGAAGACACAGCACGCAACGTCCTCATCAACTAGGTCAAATCCAGTCGTTTTATAGGATCTACAGACAATGGGTTAGAACAACGATCATAGCGATTTGGTCCAAAACAACACCCCTAGACACCCGTCCTGTCCTCTGATTGGCCAGGAATCTAACAGGCGTCGCACAATCCAAAAACGTCGTACCACGTGGACTACCACGTGGTAGGTCGAGAATCGACCTGCCTACTTTTTTGTCTCTATATTTAGCAATATACCCCTATCGCCCTGAGTGATTGATGGTTAAGCACCAGTCCTGACCCGTACCCGGCCAACTCAAAAGGCTATGATTAATGTCTCTGTGTACTGCTAGTGGAGTGATAGCAAAAATATCAGGTCATAGATTTTGCACCGAGATACCTGCATCACAAACACTGCAATTAGGCTGATTGCAAACGTCTTGAAATAGATGGTCACGCCAGCTACGTGATTCGACTGATTTACAGAAGCAGTAGAGCATCTCGTCAATTCACTGTTATATAACGAAATTCGACGGAGGCAATTTCATATGGCAAACTTTCGAACGTTACAGGCTGTAAGTGTCACAAGTTCCAGTGATGTAGTCCTTGAGACCGCGGTCTTGGTCTCGAGACCGCTCGAGACCGTTCTTTGGCGGTCTTGATCTTGGTCTTGGTCTCGAAGGATTCAACTCAACTCAACTAAACTCAACCCAAGTTTATTTAAAAGCTGTAGCCGAAAGGCTAAAAAAGATACAATGCAGCGCACTGGACAAACAATTTAAAAATACAATAAAACGAACGCAATAAAAAATATTCAGCAAATAGTCCAAGTTCGCAGATAGTCCTATCAGAACAACACCTCGCCTCCAACAATCATTACAGACTTACATCAATATACAGGATTGGTCTCGAGTATTTTTCGAGACCAGTCATGCATTTGGCCATTTGTCGAACTTTTGTATATGATCGTCTGTTGGACCAGTAAAACCAATAACTGTTTAATTCCTGAACACTGAAACTTCTAAGTCTGTAGACAGTGTCACGTTCATGCGTCTGACTGTCTACTACCACGTGTCAGCACTCAGCAATGATGGTAAAAACACTGTATATCATCAGCACAAGTCACCGTGACAGTCTCCGATCATGTCACACATCATTCAGCTGAGCATTTGTGCACAAGGACAACTGCCGCCTACATCCACGAATGTGCAGGCCACAGCACGTCCAAAATACTTCACACCGACGTCTAAGAAGTTGCATGCAAGTGCACATTAGAAACTTCAGCAATTAATAGACGCACAAAATTGGTAAGCAGAACAGTAATACAAATACCTATACTCTCTTTAGCTGCATGGTTTGTGTCTAGTTTGCTGTAAAAAAGAAACATTTTGTTACATAAATCTCAGTTTTTCATTTGCGACGTTAGCGACGGTGGGCCCAGTTAACGTCACTGTTGATAGTTTTCACATCTCGATCAAGGCATCGTCCTGCAATTTCATGTCGACTCGTACAGTTTTGGTACGTCATTTTCAAGTCCCGTATTTTCATCTCATGCCATCTGGTCCCGCCATTTTCAGGTCGTCCTGTTCCAGGTCATGCATTGTGTCGCCCCTCGTATATTCATTGTCTTCCTGTGAACACGTTAACTGCAGAACAGCTGCAGCTGCAGCAAATCCACGCTGCTTTATTTGCGTACAAAGTTGCCTCCACAGACAAACTCAGGAGATTTTGATTTCAAAAATATTAGAAATATCAAAGGCTAGACGCACTAATCACTGGAAGTCAAAATATTGTCGGACGTTCAACCACTGTCATTTCTGAGTTATGAGCTGGCACGCGACGGCGTGCAATTCGTTAGTGTCCAGGCTTCGTACTCGCAACGCAAATGTATACGAACTACGCACCTGCAGTGTTTTTAAGTATGGGCTAACTAGTTTTAGTTCTTTTCCATGTATTCCAGAAATCCCAACTTTTACATATTTTCCAGCCCTTTCTCATCACTCACGATGCCTTACTTCCTTATCATATTTTTTACTCTTAGTACCCGCTTATACAGTGTGAGTCAAAAAAATCCCCCTGCGGTTTTCTGACATTTTCCCCAAACGCTTGGTAATTTTTAATCAATTTTACACACCTATTATACGTTACTATCTACGCTAGATTACAAATTTGTATTCAATTATCTTCAACTTTGACGAAGCTATGCCATATTAAGCGAGACCACCCATCGAATGTAAAAATTGATTTAAAATTCTCAACGTCAACCGTTCGTGAAAAATGTCACAAAACCGCAGGCTGCAGGGGGGGGGGGTTGACTCACACACACTGTAGAAAGTACCCAATCATATCCAAGCATGTAATTATGATGTTCCATTTTTATCTTCAACTATTTAGCAGTGATGGAAAACAGAACCTTACTATGACGACATGCATTGCTGAGACAGTACCTCTACGAGGTAACAACTACACGTCGAAGGCATGTCATACCGTAACCCAATAAGAAAGTATAGCCCAGGCATGTGCCAGTTACTCTCCGTTTGTGATGTCACGTAAAAGTTTAAATCTTTGTTGTTATTCTTTGTATCTTAGATAATATAGATCACGAGTTCGAAGAAAAATAAATGTTAAAAAAGCAAAATAAGCAAATAAGTCGTACTTTTGATCTTCGGTAGTACATGATCCCGAAAATTGTAAAAATATTACAACACAGACACGTGGGTATATGATTATCGTCGATCCGTGCAGTCGAAACCAGGTAGGCTGCATCAACACCGAGCAACGCTGCGCTGGAACAAGAAACTGCATGGCAAGGATGTTAATGAGACGACAATACAGTGAGACCGAGATCGGAACAAGATGCTGATATAGTCAACTCATGAACTCAACACTTTTGAGCACTAGCATATGTTCAGTATGATTAGTCTACACGCGTAAGTAACTAAGTTCAGTAAGTAAGTAAGTAACGTAACGTAACGTAACGTAACGTAACAAGTCCCTGTGGTAAAGCCGGTAATATTGCACTGTATTTTGGTATGTTGAACAGCTTAGCATTTAGCATCCAACGATCGATTATAGAGACCTCGAGACCAGCTCACATAAGATTATGTGGAGATGTTGCAGCCAAAAAGCTTGCTGAGGGTCAGACAGCATTGCTGGATTCAACAATATCGCGGGCCAGCTGCAAAGTAGGTATATCAGTGGCACATAAGCAAGCCATTTGCAATGCGGTCTGTGGAGGTCACTGTCGGATGCCAAAAAGGCAAACTATAACTATTATTAATTTATTATTATTATTATTTCTTGACCCTCAGTAGGTGTGCCTGGGGGGAATAAAAAATTAATGATGATGATGATTATAATTATTATAACTACTACTAATACTAAATTACTGATACTAATACTACTGCACCATGGAAATGGATTCGTGAATTGCGCTACGAGTCAAGATTACAGAGAGCATTGCAGACTCAAGGAGACTTGACTGACCGCTAGATGACTGTACAACATCATTCAATTATACACACTACAGTGACTACACAGTACGGTTAATCACCTGCGATAAGTCAAGTTGCGGAAACTGTATATCAACAATAAAAGTGTCTCTATAAGACGATCGCACGTGAAACGGAAAGCCAAACTGCTGTGGCGTCTGACTTGATAGCATCGTCTGTTGAACCCCAAGAGACCGTCCGTCAGTCAATAACAACGCTCATTATTAACCACGTCTGGTACAGCTTGTAAGGGTGTCGGGCACACGAGATAACACGTTTATTATGAGCAACGGTCGTTAACCTTGCTGGGTGGCGTGCATGTTGCTGATACGAACCTGCCACTGTATTACTACGTCGTAACGTGATCGGTCATCTGCAAGAAAATTGCATTCCGCCATGTCTTTGCGGCGCCTTCTCTCTCGTGGTTTCGGTCGTGTCTGACGCTGTTTTATGTAGCGTCTGTCTGATGACTTATCGTACATGCGAGTCACGACATTCTTGACTATTTTCGTCCGCTGCAGAATGCGAAAAACAAGCCGTGCATGATAAGACGATGATTCTTCCGTGATCTCAGCGAACAAAACTTACAATGAAAATTAACACTAGCACATCGATGTACAATACGCAACAGCAATCAGTTAGCGGAAACAAAAACAATGGTACAGATGAACCACGATAGCATCCTCGAACTGCCAGACAAAACTTCCAAGTGCGCCGCCACTTCAGCAACCCTGAACAAAGCACGTCCTCAACAATCTAACGGACTACAGTGGTGCCACATGGGCTTCTGTTTCCAAGTCCTTCGCCTGAAAACGACATTGAATACCGGGCGCAAGCTGGGCAAACCATGATCACGGCGATGCCAAGCTGTCATTTAACTGCACAGTTTCAATGACAATGAAAAGAGCTGTTTGAACATAGTCAGCTATTTCCCACAGGACGACTGTAAGAGCGACAAGCAAGCGCCGTCCAGTTTGTGCTGTCGACCGTGTATCACGTCATACAAAACCTGCCTGGCGCGAAACACGGAGTAGTTTTGACTTTTCTCCTCTGTAAATTCCATGCAAACGAAATTCAGTAAAGGCTGCAGACAGTTAGTAATGTAATTAGTCAATCAGTCACGTAAGTGCTCTGAGGGTTGGTCGACCAAACCTGCATTATCGTCGTCACAAATCATTCGCAGAAAACTCATTTCGCAGCCAAACTGTGTTCGTCCGTTGTTGCTCATTGGACATTCTCTTCCAAATGTCGCAGCAACATTACTAGAACTGGTTTAAACCTAGGCTACTATGAAGAATGAGCAGGCGAGAACGAAGTTAAGTGAATAAGATAAGTTTGTACTCGTAAGTAAAAAGTAATTATAACTGGTCAATGACAGAGTGGACTAACCTTTGCTGTTTCCGTTTTGATCGCGTAATATCGTGCACTCCTCAATGGCGCCGTATGAACGAAACAGTTGTCTGACGTCATCTTCTTGTTGCTGCTTGTTGAGCATGCCGACAAACAACTTCCGGTCGTCTGTAAACAGTTCACAAACCGCAGCGTGTTTATCAACAAAAATAACATTTCTTATGTGACGATATTTATCACCCAGAACCGAAACAGCATCACGAGTAGTTTGATGTGACGTCTTTCCGACTTGATGCAGCCTGGAGTGGATGCCTATTCACTGTGGCATATATACGACGCAAGACTTTACTCTCAACCATTACACAGCCTGTTTGTCATGGCAAAGACAAAGGCTATCACCGTGCATTGACGCGTGTAGAAAAACAAACAGTTGCATTTGGAGCAAAAATTTACGAGTTGCGTTGAGTCAATGTAGGTAATATCGTCGGTTGTCTCTAGTTGCATTTGAACATCAGTAAGTGCACGGGGGACGTGGGGGCTGGGTTGGACCAAGACTTACGGTTGACGCAAACTGACTTAGTACCAACTCTGGTTGCTATTCACTGAATTCCCGACGAAGCATCACTTCGGTTGAATTCAAGACAATTGCGGCAGGTGAATGAAGGAAAAAGTCGGATTTCTGACGGTAATGGTTGAAGCGGAAAAGTGGCGTGCTAGTCTAACAGAGATCGACAGCCAGTAAGCCACTAACGTCGTTGTGCAGTGGCGCCCCGCGCGGCCACGTTAAGCCTCACGGCAACAGTGACGAAAGTGCCTTGTGCGACTGCGTAACAGGAAGCGTGGAAGAAACGCGCTCAAGCGATGAGAGCCGAGCTGGCGGCAGCAGCCGCGATAGACTGGACAGCTGGTCCCAACTAAGCTTCAGACCGCCGTCGGTGCTCCGCCGCAAACGCGCGTCCGGTTTCCATAAATATTTTACCGCTTTCTTTTCAACGCCTCGCAGATGTTCCCACAACACATCCACAAGGAGCCAGAAGGCTCCTGCTGGTCTGCATGCAATGTTACCCTCTGTTCGCTGTACTAACAACAACTTGTATGTAGTCTTCAAAGTAACAGAATGGCTGCAGGTTTGCTTTGCATCACTGGCAGTATTGTGTAGGCCAGCGACGAGCGCCGACGATAATGCAAGGCTCTGTCAATGTTAGAGGCATGAAAAAGGCGGCAACGCTTCGTGACACCCTTCGCTCATTCAAGGCACGCAACTGCGTCATTTGGAAGTTCACAGCAAGAAGGCATTTTGGCCGGGAACGGGTTGGCTTATGTTGTTGTACCATTGTTCAGACTCGTATGATCTAGAAGTGTTCTGAACATCTGACAAACTTCAATTATTTAACAGTTGTTAATCAGTGATTCACCAAACGACAGTACATAACCGTCAAACAAGTACAGGTGCACGGCAGCTGCGACACGCGGCGCTCCCGAATAATTACTGATTACAGATTATCACAAAACGAAACATTTTTCTGATGAAATGTATTCGGCTATATGTGTAGAATTGTTGGTCGTTGGTCTTGCTTTGACGAAAATCGATCCACTTCTGGCGAAAAAAATGAGCAAAAACGATTTTTACACTTTCGTTCCCAGTGACCTTGACATTTGACCTTTAGACCTCAAAGTTGCTCATCTACACGGTTACTCTTGTCCAGCGCTATTTTTGTACAAATAATTAGAAGTTTCTACGGCTTTCCTATTTCGAGAAAATCGGAGGCACAGGAGGGACGGACAGACAGACGGACGAAGTGCAACACTTAATGCGGTCCCCTAGGAAGGGCCGCATAACAACGCTGTATGTAATAAAACAAGCATGACTGACGGTCAAGCTTCTTGTTGTCGTAATAGACAGCATACGATGGCTTCTTGCCAGCTACCTTTTGTTACGACAACGGTAGAATATGTCAAGACTGTTGAAATCTCTTGTTCAGCAGCAGAAGCAGCAACAGCAGCTGTGGACTAATTTACCGCCGATTAAATTTCTTCGTGAAAGCCAACTTGATGGAATCGCCCACCACACCTGCTCTGCTTGGTAACTGTCTGCTGCCGCCCGTCTCTGACAGAACGAACGACTGTATAGCATGTGTGCAGACATCTGATCAGTTACTTACCGTCGTGCACATAATCAAACCCGACCAGCGCAGACGGTATATCGCGCCGCTGTTGCGTCTGGTCAATATCAGCTGTCATCGCTTCCTGGCTTCCTATGACACAGCAGCGGATGCCAGGTCAAATTCAGCGTTCAACCGCTTCAACATCGCCGCTTTGATATCCCGTTCGTTCAGCCAAAAGCATTGCAAATTGAATCAGGGCAACAACTGGTGCGTATCTGACGGCGATTTCTCCCTCAGTATTTCAGGAGCCTGGACGGAACCTGGTGGAAAGCTGTCGTGTAAAACAACTGCATTATATCGCTGCACAGTGACTGATAGCCTCTAAACAGATAGGCAGTCTGTCGCTCCTTCTCGAACTTGGAGGAGATACTGCGCCCCAGCTCACGGAGGAAGTCAACAGCTGACTCATTGATCGGTTCCAGTGTCTCGACAGCAATAGGCTGAATGGAGTATAACGCTGGGAGATCAGAGTATTCTGACTTCCTTCCTGGAAGCTGCCTGCTGCATTCACAGAAGAAGCTGAGAGGTAGGAATCTGCCAACATGGTTGCAACCGTGACATCCCAAGCCATGGCATGGCCTGAATGCCATGGCACTAAGGCGACGCCATCAGGCTGTTTGACACGAAAGATTCAGCCAGCTACTTGGAAACCAGACTGCCCGCTGAAGAAAAGGACCTAGCAATGACCTCGTTTAGCGCCTGATCACCGTCATATCATGTACAAGAAAGCCCAGCTGATGCTGGCATACCCGCACGACGGAAAAACGATGAAAAAAATTCCTCCATTTCGAAGTTATAACAAGTTCCAGTCAAGTAGGAAATCCGGTGTTTATAGTAATTAAATTTCTTATTCAAATTACAAGTAC
>Ga0056114_1001721_pt1 | contig 10357 bp, 12 predicted proteins | sample WorMetHERISLAND1_FD_77005 | JGI IMG/M metagenome (GOLD analysis project Ga0056114, IMG submission 77005) | Marine gutless worms symbiont microbial communities from Max Planck institute for Marine Microbiology, Germany - Olavius loisae HERON... ... | reverse complement strand
GTGTGTGCCGCTGCTGAACTGAGTGTCGACCGGAGTTGTCGGTGAACGGGCTGACGTGCTGCCGTTCACGTGCGTCGCCATCGAGACGGTGCGACGGAGTGAGTTTATCGGACGGACGTCCTTGTCTTATCGTCGCCGCGGGTGACTGTGCCTCGTCGCGGCCTCTTCCTGCCGTACGAGCCGCTGCCGTTCCGACGTTGTCGCCTGCCGTTGGTCGTGTCGACCCTGTTTGAGCCCTAGACGCCACCCGTTTGACGCCGTCGGTTGAGCTACCATCGCGCCGTGATCCCGCTTTCTTGACCCGGTTCCACGGTCGTTCATCGCTGTTGGCGTCAGGTCGTGATTCGACGGAGTGAGTGTGAGTCTCAGAGCAAGTTCCCCGTCTCCCGAGTCACGTATTTCGCATTTTTCTCCCCTTTTAACAGTTCCTCTTCTTTTTAGGCAATTTTGTTGCCTGACGTGACGAGTGTCAGTTGGACATTTTGTGAACTAGTTGATTGTTCACTTAACTATTGTAATTAAGAACTTTTCCCGTTTGCGATGTGCAAACTAGACATTTTTCGTGCTCGTGTCTGATTGACTTTAATTGCTTAACGAGCCGAATCGTTTGTTTAATTTAACGAACTGTTGATTCCACGTCTATTGCTTAATTTTGTGCTCGGTAGTGAGCAAGTCTGAACTTTTGAGAGTTGCCCTTAACGTGCTAGCGAGCACTGTATTTAATTGTGCTAAGTGATTGCTTATAATCCGAGCTTTACGATACGATACGACGATAGAGGAGTTTCCTCTTGATTTGTCAGTTTAATTACTTGCATAGCCGAGCTCGTTAATTGTTTGTATAGCTCGGTGAACTGAGTTATCCCGTTTGCTTAGTATAAAGTGAGTAAGCGGATAAGGCTTAAGTTAGATCTTTAGATAATATCAGAATTTTCCACTCACTCTAGTGGAGTTAATTTTCCTGTTTATTTCTTTCAAAATTCTTTTATTATTTCTCTAAATTTCCCCGTATTATTATAGTTCGCAATTTGGACGCAGTGTTATTTTTGGTTGTGATTATAAGTAAAATTCATATGATTTTGCACGAATCCGGCTATATCTTTCAAACCGTGCAAGACACTGACAAACTCTCGCTACACATCAGAGCTTTATTAAATCTTGAATGACCTTGAATTGGGATGGGGGTTCAACCCCCGTAACCCCCTCTGAATAGGGCCTGGGATTGATAACAAGGTTCTTGTAACTGGACGAAGGCAAGCTGTGGTCGTATAGTATACAGAGTACTACTGTTACAGACCTATTTACAGAATGGCCGTCGTTGGTGACATCCCTTCTGCTTAAACGGTGGATCGACGAAGAATTCCTTGTGATTTTCCGCACCCAAAGTTTGCAGTTTAGCCAGGAGACAGAAACGTTACAGACAGACTGATAACAGACAAGCATAACGTGAACTAGCTCTCGAATTAAGAAAACCATAAACACTAAAGTTTGGCATAAGTTTTAATCCAACGTGGTCTTAACGCTGACAGATATAACTGTGACCAGATGTGAGGGAGGGTTAAATTTTCAGAATTACATGCACGCTACAGACGGAGGACCACAAGACATACTAGATAGGCCTAAGTGCTGGTGATAGATGCACTTTCTGATAGAAGACAGCCAATTTCAGCTAAATTCCGGTGGCTTAACAAACTAACAAATACGCTAAGCCAGCCACAGCGTCAAAATATCGGCTTATGGGACTGTTCGCCATACGCTAAATATAACTCATCTTCGTGCATTTCTATTACATAGATATCCATATACATGTAGCACATAATCTTTGCTCTAGCATTCTGAGATAATGACTGTTAGCTAAACACCGGCTCGGACTCAACGATAAGCAGAGGCTACAGCTAAATGACGGCAGTGACTAACGGCACAAAAATAGAAGCACTGCGATCATAAGTAACGCACCGATGACGACGTCACACAGACAGATTATCAACGACAGCGCCATCGTCTGTCTGTCGATGTAATTACATGCAGGCAAAACAACTGTTAAGTTGTGGACGGATTTTGACGAATGGTTTACCCCAGTGGCGTCGGAAAAAGAAATCAGCATTGCAGGGGCAAGGCGAGCTCGAAACCCGAAGGGCTGGGGTGGAGTTCTTACGGAGGGGCGGTAAACCCCCTATCCAAGGGCTAGGAGCCTGGGGGCGCTGTAAGTTCCTCTAGTAGGATCCTCGGCGATCGAACCCCACGGCCGCCAAGAGTTTCTGTGCATTTCGGGTTCTTCAGGTGAGCTCTAATGCAGTCCTGTTATGCTAAACTGTTTAACTAGCTGACAAGATTGGTATATTATTGCAGGGGGGGGGCGAAAAGCCCCCACGGTTTCAGCGCCCCCGTTGCTCACGCGGTTCCGACGCCTTTGGTTCACCGCAGACCACACTCAAAGCTGTGATAGACAAGTAGTCTGTCAGAACGTTGAACGTCGAAACAGACATAATGACAAGAGTCAAAGCTGAAAGCATGGCGGTCTGCATCACCGGAGACAAGACGGCGGGGTACAACACCGCCAGTGAATTAAGGAAGTGCTATTTTCAGACGTATTTTAGAGATCACAGACAATATTGCAAGGGGCTGGCAGCTATGGGGCGTTAAACTCTACTCCAAACTTCGAATTTATTCTCTGAGGAGGAACACAAGCCCTCCCCAGCAGAACCCTCCCCAGCATGGATACCCCGCACCCGATTCCTCCTGGCCGTAGTCTGTACCCCTTGGGATAATTGCATGCTAGAAATCCCTCAAGGCTAGAAATTATACGGTAAATAAGGGGGCTTTCACTCCCCCAGTAAACTTGCACAGTGTGAAATGGGTACAATTATTCATTCACGGCAATGAAACGTTTCCAGGGGATTGACTGCACCCTGTCCTACGATAGCTCATAAGTAGGTAGATTTACTTCCCAATGTTTGTAATCTAATAGCCACTTTTACCACAGGCAGTCGACAACTGAATCCTAACAGTCTGACTACGGCCAGGAGGAATCGGGTGCGGTGCGGGGTATCCATACTGGGAGGGTAGAAGTATTCATCCACGGCAAGAAAACGTTTCCAGGGGAACAACTGCACACACTCCAATGTTAGCAAATAAGTAAACTCAATACATTTACTTCCAATGTTTGTAATAGCCACTTTTACCAGAGCCAATCCACTACTCAGGGGCGTAGCCAGACTTATCCTAACAGACTACGACCAGCAGGAATGGAATGCGGAGTATCCATACTGAAAGGGTTCTGGTGGACTTGTGTTTCTCCCCATAGAAAAAATTCGGAGTTGGAGTAGTGTTTAACGCCCCACCAACACAATTTACATCATTTACAGAGACGGTTTACACAGTCAATCAGTTGACTGATACTGACAAACAAAACAGTAAAGGAAAATACACAAACTAAATAAAATTTGAAAAGCAAACAACACAAAATACAGCAAACAAAACTACCCCGGTTCAGTTGCCTCTTACGACACTCGTCCACATTGGGCTAAAAATTTGTGTTTTTCTGTAAAAAATGATGTGATTGGGGGCAAGTTTGGATGCTGATCACACAACTAACTTGAAACATTCACTATTGTGTCTCTTTAGACCCTGCGAGATGTAGACAAAAATCAATGATGAAAAATATTAAATATCGGTTACATCACTATGTGTATGAACTAATAATCATAATGTGACCAGCATATTCAGGATGTCTTGTCGTTTTTGGGGACGTAAGTTCCTTTTTCTCGTTTACAGTATTATTATTATTGTTATTATTACGATTATTAAATTACGCAAAGATGTAAGCAATGGACAGCAATTCAACACACAGAGAAAAAATGACAATGCCGCTGTCCTGTAGCATAGAATGCTGGAAACTGAAATTAGCGCACATCATAGAACACACTTTACAGGCAGTATCACGGCGTTAACTGACACGAGATGCACAGAGAACGACATCAGTGTGACACACGTGCAGGAAATCACTGGTCGCATTCTGACGACACTTCTCAAAGGCAATTACTGGATTGTGTGTCGCACGGTTTATGTCACCAAATAGAAGTTGTTGTTAAAGGCCAAATTTCAGCTGTTGCTATGCTAGAAATAGCAACATTAAATAGATTTTCATCATCAACTTCGACAATCGAAGACAAATCGAAGATAATACGTACCTATATTTGCTAACTTTTGCATTGCTGGTATCGCCATTAACACTACTAAACAAACCTAATAACATAGTGCGAAGAACACAAAAACCCAGAAACAAACAAAAATCCACAATACTGACAACAGTAGATGAGCCATCATTTGAGACACTTGTAGGAAACAGATGTCGCATGATACAGAAATAAACTCATTGCCCAACACTAATTTAATGAAACGAAAAACTCAACACTAAAGGGCAGTTTTAACGCCTAAAAGATGGTGTTTGGCAGACCAGGCTCCGCCCATGACACGCCCCTATTTCCTTTTAAGGAGTAAATTTAATCAAGCTATCTGAACCAACCAAACTCTAGTGATGCTGGTAAATTTGTGGTAACTTGCAAAATGGTGCGAATTGCTTCGTTTACATACGTGGAGTTTTCAAGAACACGTCCTTGCATCTGAGTGAGTGAGTAGATTCTTAACGGCACGTCAGCACCATTAGGCTATACAGTATACAGTGACATTCATGTTGATTCATGCTGGAAAATACAAGACAGAAGACAGATTAAGACTGACAAAAAGTACACAAATTAAACACAACCCAGAACAGCAAAAAACAGCAAAACCACTACCCTGGTTCAGTCGCCTTTTACAACACTCGGCCAGGAAACGAGATGGGCTTAGTGTACAACACAAATGGAATGTGGTATGGACATGTCATGGGTGGGGTTTGGTTTACCAAGCACAGTGTTAGGCTCGAAAAACGCACCTACAGTAGAAACACAGTGTGACTGACTTAAGGTGACAATAATACTAAAAAACAACATTGGACTCAGGCTTTCAATAAGTTACGTTTAATTACATGAAATATCACACAAATGTCATGACAATTTGAGCTGTACTTAGAACCAGCTTAACCAAACACGCTGATTAGCCAGTTCACAAATTATTTTAACATATGCGCATAACTGGTTGAAAATAAAAAAGCACACAAAATAACAGCTTTTGGTAATTATTAACAAAAAATGGCAAGAGCTGAAATTGTTTTTGACTATCATGCAGAATTCTCACTGTCATGAATTTGCTGAGAAAAACAACACAAAAATAAGCTAAAAAACTAAGAAAATGTGTATAACGTTCAACACTGCAGCAACATTCAAACAAATTGACTTTACAGCAACAATAGACAACTGTCATTTACTCTTTTTAAGCCACCCTGTATAATATCAGAGTCCACAAAAAGGCAAAGTAAGTAAATGAAACCAGTATTAATTCAAAGTTTAATAGTACGTAGTAGTAGTAGTAGTAGTAGCAGTGATGTTAAGTCCTTGAGGCCAAAGTGGCCTCGAGGCCAAAATTTTGGCCTCCGCCTTGGCCTCGAAGCTTTGGCCTCGGCCTTGAGGTTTTGGCCTCGGCCTGGCCTTGATCTCATTGTCTTATTATGTAATCAGGCATTTTACGTGCAAAAATCATGTAAAATTGGGAATTTTGTTAATTTTTCCGGCAATAATCTTAAATCATACGTTGTTAATCATTATTTGGTACTTTTTCATAATTATTTTCGGCCTCGCCTCGGCCTCGACCTCATAGTCCTGGCCTAGACCTTGGCCTCGTAGATTTGGCCTCGGCCTCGAAGCTTTGGCCTCGGCCTCGAGGTTTTGGCCTCGTTTAACGTCACTGAGTAGTAGTAGTAGTAATAGTAATAAGTAGGATTTAAGCTCCCCATGACTACAACCAAAAACACACAAAAACCCAAACAACCAGACCAGAAAACCACTAACATATCAACAAACTAAACAAATTAAACAAACGATTGGTTTATGGGCCTTTTACACCATCAAGCCAGAAAATAGATCATTGGTATTCTAAGTGTCTGTGGAGACAGCATTAAGTAATATCCACTTAGATAACTCTGTAGATGTAACAGCAACCGTATCAAGCACCAGTCACATCATTATATTCTTCAACAGACACATGATGTGGATATTTCTGTGCCAATCAGTAGGCAATGGACACTTTCTAGGTTTATGTGGGTTATTTGGAGCTCCTAGTGGACTTTTTAGTTTCCAGCTGTTTCAGATCACAAAAGCCAGTGATTAGTTACAACCTAACAACAACTCTCACAGCAACAATACATTGTCTACAGTTGACAACGTTGTTACGATAGACTGAGAGTGGAAGACCAGAATTAAACAACCACAAAACAGAAGCAATTTGTTCCAGTTAACAAAATCACCGACGTGTCTGCCTACTGTCGACAGAGATACAAAACTAACAATTCCATGTCCAGCACGCTTCCAGCGAAACTGACCATTTTCCCCCAGAACAAATGAAGCATTTGCCACATTCTGTGATTTATTACAAATATTTTCTGTATTTTTTATACAAAATCCAAAAGACAGTGTTTCAGTTTTTCCGTGGGTTCTTTGTTGTCTGTAGCACACATTCTGACCACAATTTTTACCACAATTTTCAGGATTATTATTATTGTAATTATTATTATTATTAATATCGTTATTATTATAGGTGACTAGAGTGATAGTATATTCTGCAGTGGCACTGTACAAAACAGTCTAAGAAATTTCACATTGAAAACCCGTCACATAATGTCTGGTCATCGCATCGCAACGAAGCCTACACAATGCATTGGTGATCGCTGCTATCACTAAACAGGTTAATTTGGTACAATTCAAAACGTTGAGTTTACTCTAGGCTCAAGATAACAATCAGTGGTCTCGCAAGTGTCATGGCAGCCTACCTGGTCACCTGTAGAATCACAGCCTAGAGTCGGTGCCTTCCACACCTGTATTGGAACACCTTTACCTGTAGTACCCTTTGTTGTTATTACCTGAGACTGACAGGAGTTTATATTTACACACGTTTCTAAGCCAGTTCAGCATCAACCAGTCAGTCTGGCCACTAGCGCCATGAGTGATGTTAACCCTTTGACGCCCACTGTTGCCATGTGGGTACAGCTATAAAGCATTTCATGCCATAACAGGGTAAGACATCATTTGTAATTTTAACATCTAGGCACTCCGAAGCTCAGTGCTGAGTGTCAGAGTGCCCGGATGACAAAAATTACAGATGACAGCTCAACCTGGTCTGGCACAGGATGCTTTATGGCAATAGTGGGTGTCAAAGGGCTAAGGGCGTGGTCACATCTAACAAAAACTCGTCACAGCACAGCAGAAAGCTAGTTACTCTTCAAGTGTCCACTTAACTACAGCACTCAAGAAGAAGAAGTGAATGTGATTTAAGTCTCTGAACGGCACACAACCGCAGTGTGATTTAAGTCATGGCCACACATCAGTGATTTCACGTCAACAAACAACCGACAAAATTATACATTATTTGTAAAATGATATTTTCTTGCAGGATGCATCACACCAAAGTGCTGGCTGACATGCATTCAAACAGGGCATTTCTCCACACTAAAGACATCTTCACACCAGCTGATGAATCAAAGCAATGTCCTTATCACTGTAACAGCCCGATGATTAAAGGTGTCAAACATATACTACTTTCTGTCACCCAACATTTGTAAGAGTTTCTTGGACCTTCATCTATAAATTTCCAAGCATATCCCTTTGCCTATTTCAATAATGTCTCAGTATGTTGCCACCCAATATATTAAACAATCCCAAATTTGGTGACTTTTCTAGGTTTTATTGCATGTTCTGTACTCGTGCTAATAATGTATAACTTTGTCAAGTAACAACCAATGTCAACAATATAACAATGACGGCAGATACACATACTACTAACGCGGCAAACATGTACACGATGTCACAATAACAAACAGCAACTTTTATTTCAACTGTCATCTTCACATCCCAAGAAACACTTCATTAATTTAACAGTATCCAGTTGTGGATTTCTGTGCATGTAACGGATCATAATTCTCCACTCTTCCTGTGTAATTTTTGCCCAATTAATATGGTAACATTCTGTGAAACAGATCTCTTGTCTATGACAATTCTAAGTGATAACATCCCATATCTCTAGCAATCACTTCGAAACAAAAGTGTGAAAAGAAATTTGCCAAGTGTTATGAGTATAAGTTGTTCAAAAATACAACCACAGATGTCATTCAAAAAGGTTCTTTTATAACCGAATTACAATAAAACTAAAGTTGCAGTCATTATTGGGTCATCGTGTACATTTGCGCAGTAAGAGATCTTAGTATACATGTTGTTCAACAAAGCAGCACCAGAGACTCGTCGCAATACGCTCTTCAGTGACTTCAATAATGCAAAAATAGACGTACACAGCCACACAGAAAAGTACGCCACTCTTCTACGCAGAGATGCACGGATTTAAATCCACCACTTTTAGACGCCAGCCAAGAATCAGAAGAAATACATAGCAGAATCAAACTAATCAACAAGCATTGAAGCTGGCTTATTGTGATTCTAGTTGGACTCTCTTTTTTTGTTTAATGAAGCACATCAAAACTACAATGTGGCTCGGAAAAACGTCCTACTTTTCTGCGAGCTGTAACTTTACTTTGCCTGCACAAATGCATGACAAAGTGGGACCTTTTCGAGACACCGTGTAGCTTACTTACTTTTAACTACTGACGCGAGTCTTCTTGCACAACAGCTCAGCTGATTATGCCGAATGTTTACAATTAAAGCGCAAGCAGTGCAACTACAACCAGGTATTTATGCAAACTCTGCGTGACAACGGGAAGGCATAGAAATAGAAATATTCCGTGTCTGTGCATCACTAACGGCGGAAATACAACTAGATACTCTGTGGTGTCGACAACAGTGACTTGGACGCCGTCACATTCTGTGGTGTGCTGGTGGCGGAAGATTGGTCCGTTGCAGTAGTCAAGCCTTCAGACTTCGTCGAAGTTCCGTGACTGGTCTCCTCGACTATCACCGATATAGTTTTAGCGGCGGGAGACGACGGAAAGTTTGACGACCGTGGGCTCCGCGTCGGCGTCTTGCGCCCGGGGCGCGGTGACACAGACTCCGACAGATCGGTCAACTCTATGGTGGCAGTGTCGGCCAACGACGCATCGCCTTGTCGAGAAACCATAGTGCTGTGGAGCGCCTCGGCGGCCGCTTCCTTTATACTCGAGGATTTTCCGATCGGAAAACACGACTTAAGAGAACTAGCGGTGGACGTCCTTCGTTTACGAGTTCGCATCATCGACCCGGTCGTTATCAGCTCGCCGAAGCCTTCCTCGTGAGCGAATGCATAACCAGACCGACTGAAAGACCGCTGACTGCGCCGTGTCGACGCGTGGCGGAGAATTAGATCAACGGACTTGGACTTGGACTTGGTCATGATGCGCTGTTTCAACCGGATCCGGTCGGCAAGGGTCGGGCGCGTCATGGACCGGTAGAATCGTGAGGCGGCGACCGGGACGAGCAAGATGGTCACCGTTAGAACAACGGTGAGCCAGAACGTCGCGGTGCCCATGACGTTGACCGCCGTGCCGAGGTACGTGTAGTCAAACAGCTCCGAGTAGAACGCAAACGTAAAGCCGAAGTAGAAGAGAATACTGCCCCAGATGACGAAATGGTTGAAACCAGTCCAGTAGGACGTGTCCAAGGCACACTGCGCAAGCACACGGCCAATAGCGCTGCTCGTGAATGACGTCATAAATACCGTGGGTCAAATTCGGACAAACAATAGCGTGATTTGGGCCGTTAGAAGGACGATGTCCTAAAGTTACGCGAACACGCGATGCCGACGTTGACACAGATTTTCCATGTACTTTTTCAATATTAAATGGTGTTAAAATTAAAAATCACACACAGTATTGCGCCCGTTAACCTTCACTAGTCCATTAACATCACTGGTGTCACGGTGTCTGAATGTTTGTCCGATTGTGCTATCTGGATCAACCTATTTTTTAGAAACATCGCTGCAATTGCGAACAGAGCTACAGCAATCATTCCGTTGTACTGTCTCTGGAAATACTCAAGTCTCATTGGCTGAAAGTAGGTCATCCATCCCACACCATGACATAGATCCTTTTCTCACGGACCGCAGAGAACTGGCATTCAATCTTAGACTATTAACTGCTAAACAGGGTCACTTATGAAGCAGCAATCATATACGATACGATACGATAGGAGAGTTTAACGTGGACTGGAAAGCTGAGTATTCAGCTTTATCTAGCACACGTAGCCAGAAAAAGAAACTAAAACAACCAACGCCAGTGCCCCTTTAATAC
>Ga0056114_1001720_pt1 | contig 10359 bp, 6 predicted proteins | sample WorMetHERISLAND1_FD_77005 | JGI IMG/M metagenome (GOLD analysis project Ga0056114, IMG submission 77005) | Marine gutless worms symbiont microbial communities from Max Planck institute for Marine Microbiology, Germany - Olavius loisae HERON... ... | reverse complement strand
GTATTTACTGATATCACGAATTATTTACTGATATCATAAATTGAATAACTGATATCAATAATTTATTTTATGATATCAATAAATAATTCGTGATATCAATAAATAAGCATTATAAAGCAATACGGCTTGCCATACAATGCTTTCCTTTGGCTTTGAAACATGCATTAACGCAAACTCACCATGGTGAATGCCTAACGACGTTAAGATCAGAAACCTCTTCAAATCTGACAAACTGGTTCTCAGATTTCAGTTGTGCAAAGAATGTCAAACAGGCAGGTGACAGGGTATTCTCGTGTGCATCGTTATGCCAACAATTATCATAGGATGGTATAATTTTGCAAAGTTATTGTACCGATAAGAAGGGCACATATTTTTTATGCCCCACCGTGTATACAGATCTAATCACTTTCAGAGTCGTGCTATCTCATGTCCGTGAACTTCATTCTGTCCACTAAGCAGTGATTCTGTCCTGAACTGATGACGATAATTTTTGGCACAAAGATGCACACAAGAATATCCCGTCACATGCATGTTTGATATTCTTCGTAATATTGAAAACTGATTAACAGCTTATCAGATTTAAAGAGGCGTCTGAAACGTGGTCACCAAGTGTCATTGATCAGGCGAGTTTGCCTTAATGCACGTGTCAAAGCCAAAGAAAAGCGTTGTGAAACTTACATTAGTTTTTTGTTTCACAACTTTTAACCTGAAATGATTTTTAAAGTTTTAGCTCGGCTGTTGAACAATTGTGACATGTGTATTGAATGTTGTACTGTAAAACAATTGGTCGGCAAAGTTTAATTTTTACACCGTTTTATTACAAATTCAATCAGGTAACCGCTTGCAAAAAATTGACATACTAGACCTCAGCTTAAGTTATTGCAAACCCAACAAGGGTGCAATTTTTATGCCCCACAGTGTAGTCAGAGAAGCTAAGATGTTCATCAAAGATAAAGCCAAGGCTTTTAAGCAGCAACAAAAAGTATTTATTTTTAAACTAACATTGACAAACTCCCAAAAAGTACACATCATAAACAGCTATCAGATCAATAGAGACACATTACTTATTGGCAATTTCTACACAGCATGACAATTGCCCAAATTCACGTACTTGACTGCTCCTAATTTAGTTTTAAATGAATGTAAATCCGAACATATTTACCATCAGTAATTCACCAATGACAATACAGCCAGATAGCTTCCTTTCCCTCAAACATACTTGTTGTTCGATTCTGGAAATGATTGTTTATGTTCATAAAATGAACAGTAAGTAAGTCTGGAATTCGTATTCACTTTGCGGAACATTCACGTTTATTTTGCCAACATTTTATTACAACTTGCACTTAAACTTACTATTATCCATTATAAATGAAAAAAACACAGTTTATCACACCAGTTAATGGCATAACCGCGTAATTATACATCGAAAACAGCACAATTAAAAATGGTGATAACATTTTTGGCAGCATAATGTCGACTGCTGCAAAACTTTTATCAGGAGTGACTGACTATCTGAGTCGACAATACATTGTGTCCTGACACTGACCATGTATTGATTGACGCAATAAGTGGCTTCTGATAGGATGACTGAGGAGCTTAGTTTCACCCCATGTGGTGAGGGGGCTTACCCCCAACCTGCCACGGTTCTCTTGTCGCTTATAATGCACGATACTCGTTGATGGTGATGATGAGTCAGAAAGTTATGTTCGCCCGCTCTTACAGCTAGAAACAGTCACGAGCATGCTAGTGATACGCTCTGATAAACAGTTCAGTTTTCAAATCACGACGGAACGACGATAAAAATGGCAGCTGCATAGCGGTGATGGAAGAGGGTTCCAAGTGGAGTTCCTTCCCTGTACATAACTCATTAGTCATGAAACCAGTTTATACAATGTTACTAAATGTATTAAGAGTCTCTTGGTCGCGGCCTGCGTGCAATGTCCGGGTTAAACTGTGAATTATATCGTCGCTGTCTGTCATCAGCTATGGGTTCTGTGTTCACGGGCGCCGTACCACCCTGCATCTTGGCCAGTAGCTGCTCAGCTCGTTGCCTCTCCTGCTGCTCGCGGTGAATCCGCTCGGCACGCAGCTGTTCAATAGTCTTACTTCCCACCTGCTTCCCGCCATCACTGCTGTGCCGATGGTGTCTGTGATGATGTGAACCCTGCACAGTTGTACATGCGTTTGCAACATTGTACCAACACACAAACTCACAAGTTTCATCCAGAAATTCGAACACGTTCCCCTGAGTTAGGGCGTCATCAAACAAGGGTGGGTGTAGAAAACAAGCCTCTTTTTTAGCTTTATGCGTCAATATCTCGAAAACAGTATGGTGTGAAGTTACTGTTAACACTTTGATTGGCAAACCCAGGTTCACCCGTGATTAGTTGCATATGTGCTTTTGACTGGCAGTGGCACCTTGCTAAGTTCAAATTTTCTCGGAATTTCACGTGATTTCGTAGATTTTGGAGGCAACAACGGCTAACTGAATGGAGATAATCCCATGTTGTCAGTGACAGAACTGTAGCCCAGGAAATGTACTTTTCAGCGATGTATAGATTACATGTATGTTGATAATTAGAATAAAATAGATTATGTTGGAGGGCAACGGCATTCCTCAGCTACAGGTCTACAATCAGAATACAATGGGCAGAAAATGACGATTTTCAATACCTACCGGTATACATAAAAATGTCTTGCAAATGTTAAGTAACATGGCCACTGTTACTAATAATCAATAATAATAAAATACAATACAATAATAAAACTTAAAACGTGCACAAGATCCACTTGTCACAGTATTAAATTGCATATCACTGATTTGCCGAAGATTTCTTTGTTAGTTACATGCACTGCCGTTGTGCGCTTACCTTTGCATCAACTAGGCTTTCTTGCTCAACTAGCAACCTGCTTTGCGTTCCCTAGTGCGAAATTTATGCTAAGATTAGCTGAATTTAGCGAACTAGCTAAATATACGATTCTTTAGCGAGTAAGTTTAGCTAAATCTCGCTAAGGCAATTTGCGGCTCATTAGCCAAGAACTGGAACAAGGTGAAGGAAGTAAACAAAGCTGAGTAATAGATGAAAGTTTACTGATCTTTAAACCAGTGCATGCGAGCGAAGGGCCATAAAGTCTGCGTAAGTGGAGCAGAATGCAGAGCGCGGGTTCCAAAAGTTAGAGGAGCACGAATGGACGGACACAGAATGGGGATCAGAAAAATAGGGTGGAGCAATTTGCAGAGAATGCTCCACTCACACGCTCTTCATCAGTGGAGCCGTGTTTCAACTTGTGAACTTTAACGCTCTGATCGACGTAAGAGTTCATTGCGCTCATCGGATCTGACGCTCGCTTCTTCTTGGCGTCAACTTCGTCCCTAATCACACACAACAAACTGTAACTGTTACAAGTCTTGGTCCACTCAAGATCAGCAGTCTGCATGTCTAAGCCACCTTTACAATATAGTGCGACACGCTTCGTGTGCACATGTCAGAGCTGAGCCATGCATCCTGTACTAGTCCAATGTGCTGCCCCAAAGGTGGATATGTTTCACGTTGTGCTACACTGACTGACTGAGCCACAGACAGTAATGCACCAGTACAGCTAGTGAATGAACCAATCCTCCAGGTGTGTATGTGTGTTGTACTACCAATAGCCGTGAAACGAGACCATGTGTCCAGCAGAGCTTGTGGGGTCTAGAGAGAGACAGAGGTGGATTTAACCTGCCTGGCCTAAGAGCATTGCTTCTCAGAGCATCTACTTCATACTAGGCACCCCAGCCCACAGTGCCGTCATGCTGCACGCATCAGGGCTGCTTTAGCCAGCAGATGCAGACTGGGCCTACTGGCTACCGCTAACCACCCTTTATGATAATCATTGGTTTTCACTGCCGTGACAGGGATCATGTTCAGTGGTCTCTAGATCTCAACAATGGCCACTGGTCACAGAGTATATAGTACAGGACACCAGTAAACCCTCACTGCCAACTGGAGAATTTAATCTTGTAACAGATTTACCAGAAAACTGACCCATGTTATCTGGTAGGATCTGACAGTTGAACTCAGGCCATCCCTGGTAAGTAATCAGGCACAGTCAATACTGTGGTGGTGGCCTGGTATAGCGGTAGCACGTTGGTCTCGATCAACGTAGTTACTTTACGTCGGGCCCAGTTAGTACTTAGATGGGTGACTGTCTGCGGGCGGGTAAACATCTCGGTATGTAACCAGCCACCTAGGTCAACTCAGCCTACCATCCCTCTGGGGTAGGTAAATCGAGTACCAGCCATCACTGGCTGGGGTTAAGGCGGGGTGTGTTCGCTTGTGTCGGGCGGCAGGTGTGTGATCCCACATGGCAAGCGACACCCCGTAGGTCTGAGATGGATTTTCATTAAGAACTTAACACGGCTTTAACTTTAACTTTTAAATACTGTGGTCTACCATTATGCCACCGATGTTGGCCTGCACGTGTCTGTATGCATGTCATGCACTTAATATACAAAAGGTGACAGACGAAAAAGAATCTATGTTGTACTTTTGTTTGACGAGCACAGATGTGTCGTCACGTGTCCGTTTCTCTGGTGCTTTGAAGTACCACGGTTTGTTGGCTACAAATGCACACACAACGATAGCAAAATACACCACACACTGAATCAAGCATGGGCTGGTTGGTTAGGACGTCTGGGCAATAAGATATTTGGACGACAGGACGTTTGGGCAGCAGATACTGAACCTGCTAACTTTCACGCTGTAGTACTTTACGTAACGTGGAAAAGTCAATTCACAAATGTTTTCATGGTATCTCAGTGCACTGTAGTTATCAGCAGAATGAAAACATGCAGCCCTACTTCTGTCTGGGAATTCCCGTTTCCCCACCAGGGAAGTGAGTGGGCTGGCAACTCGCTACAAGCCAGTAGGCTAAACTGTCGGATGACGTCATTCTAATATCTAAATAATAGCTACAGCTATTTTTGAATGCAAGTAACTGTAAGTAATTGATTTGCTGGGTATGACACCCTTTAAATTTTTTCAAGACCCATACAGTGCTACAAACTAGAGTCTAAGTCTTGTCGTGACAATCTCGCTATCCTAGGTTCAGCCATTTCAACACAATATCGTACCAGCACGTATGGATGGACAGACATATAGACAGACACCACACAATAGCATATACCGCGCCATGCAGAGCATTGTGCGGATAAGATCAGTATTACTGGGTACAACTCACAGAAGGAGAAACCACATCACCTGTCAACCGCAGACTCTTGATAAGATATGATACGATAGAACAGTTTAACGTGGACTCAAAAGCTGAGGGTGACCCACTTAATCTAGCACACTAAACTAAAACAAATGCCAGTGCCGACTTTTAGCTTCTTTTTAGTATACATATATGCAGTATAGTTTGCCAAATGTTTGTTACCAGTACTAGTAAGAAAACTTATGAGGCGCAGCTTTAACAGTTAGTCACAATGTGCCACGATCTCAGCAGCCGAACAAAAATGTCTTTAGTAGCCACTTAAATCGTTGAAAGCTAATGTCAGCTTATTGCTGTTCAGCTTGGAAGCCTGCAGCTGCAAAACACCTGTCTCCATAGTTGCTGTATGTTTGTCTGACAACAGACGTCCGTGATGTGGCAGAACGCAGCTCAGTTTGAGCTACAGTTGCTGAACAAGAATCAGATACACAGACAAGAATGGCTTACGACAATTTTCCAGGCACAACTGCAATGCAGATCCCGCATTAGTTAGCTACCAGCGACACTTAAAAATTGCTATAAGCTAGAGGGTTATTTTAATTGCCACAGCTAATAACTAACAGCCAGTGCTGAACTATGAAAGCCACAAGCATCAGTCTAACACGACAAAGCATCAGTGAACTAACAACTGCACAGAAATACATTAACATTATGTATACCTTCAAGCTCAGCCGACCCCTGACCAAGGTACGTCAGTAACCCAATGGCTTTTTCCTGTTTCTCTTTTTCCAATCTTTTCTCCTCTTCGTGCTCAAGGTTTTTGCCGCCAAGTTTCTTCTGCAACGAAACAGACACCCAATGCTCTGCACACCATACTGTTTGACAACTCCAGCTGTTGTCATAATTGTGTCCTGAAGAAATGACAAGACGTTCGATACCTTTATTACACAAATCGCATCAAAATCTGCACATAGCAGTACTTAACACATTGAAAGCATAAAAGTAATGCTTGAACATTTGTCTGTTGAAATATCCGGTGGTATAAACGTCGTTTGATGTCAATAAATGGACTGATACTCAACTTACACCTTGCGCCAAATCTTCAATGAAGTTAATGTGTCCCTGAGAGGCGGACGAAGCAGGGACGTCCTCCAAGTCATCGCCATGACGATGTCGAGACTTCTGCCTCAGCAACTCAGTCCTTGCCTCAGACTCCTGTCAACACAATATCACGTTACACATGATTGGAACAATGAGCATCCTTCACCACTAGAACACTTTTGGTCGGCCATCGCACAAGCGGGCAACCAGGAGAGACAGACAACCGGGCAACCACACCTTTCGGCCACTGTCTAAGCACGGCGTTTCTCCCTGTTCGGCCACATTGCGCGAATGCCAGACGAAACAGATGCCAAGAAGATGTTAACACAGCTGTCTTTTTGAGGAACTGGAAGAGACCAGCAGATTGCCCTCGTATAAGTGGATGAAGACTATCCAGCAAGACCTGAAACCAAAAACCTCTCCTTGAAAGAAGCAATCGTCGTTGCTCAGAATTGTCCACTCTGGAGACTGATATTTATGTTTGGCGCTATGCACTCCTAGTTGTGCATGCCATAAAAGAAGAAGATAACACACAGCTTTTCACCTGTAAAAAACATAGCTCAAGTACTCTCAGCTGCAATCATGTATTAATGTCACACCTGCATTATTCACTGCAATGAATGCAGAGTATTAGTTGCATTATTTACATCATATATTTTTATACTTATTAAAGCTGTGAACAATTAAGCAATGCTATAGTGAATAATTATCAAAGCACTTATGATTAATTAGTAATTAAATTAAAAAGTAAATGACTAGAATGGACAGAACAGTCACATGAACTACCATTACACGCTATTGTAATTCTTACAAAATAGAAACGAAAATTACATTTAATCTGAGGGTGGCAAAGTGACTGAAATTTTAAATCGCATGAATGCAAGCCATTAGGCATTAGATAAAATAAATGAGACAATTTTCACTGCATATGCTCAGTCAGCAAATCATTAGTTCAGTGCAGGAACATATGGCCAATACCACCAGACAATTTGTAAACTTCTTGTAAGTCAAATGCTTTTAAGCATAATCAAAATAAATATACCCACTGTTCTTTTTGTTTTCACTGCAATGTGTAAGATTTTTATGAGTTCCACAGCTCAATGCTACAAAACGAGTAAGTGAATAACCTTACAGCAATGGCAACACGCCTCTGTCTTGCTTTTTCCTCCTCTGCAGCCTTCTCCTCATCTCTACGAACTCTCTCAATGTTGTTCTTATTCCGCACATGCCAGCTACAGCAAACATGGCACAAAAACTCTCTTAGATTCATTATCTGTTCCGCTCAGAATCTCATTCCTTGTCACTTGCTTTTCTATTTTTATTTCTTCTTTTTATTTTTATATAGTATTCTACTATGTTTTTGTCTGGTTCCATACGTATTTGTGTTTAATTTGATTACACTGTAATGTCTATGTTTGGGGAGGCTGAGCTCTGATAGAGAGTAAGACTCTCTCCTATCAGCCGTTCCATTTAGCTTATTACTGGAATATTTACACCAATTATCATATGCTGATGAAACACTTTGAACATCTTCTGCGAGAAACCATTGCAAAACTGGCCACAGTACACATAATACAACACTCCTGGCATCTAGTAAAACAGGGACATTGGATCACACATTTGTGAATTAGAGACACGGCCCACAGGTGACTTAAGACACAGCATGCATGTTCACTGCAAATACCCAGCAGCCAACAACGTTGCAGAGTTCACCTTTCAACTCATAAAGCCTACATCAAAATCAGCATTGAATGTTATGTGACACAATGTCCGTTGGCCTATAACTAGCTAGTATTCTAACGACTGCAGAAGATGGGTGTTTGGGAGACCAGCATTTAACGGACATAGGCGTTCAATAGAGATCCAGCTTCAATTAAAACGCATGCCTTGGTTGGATCCACTCCCAGCACCTGTCAGAGACTGGTAATCATTACAGATAATTTAGGGTACTGGTAACGTTAATCATTTTACTACAACCAGTCATTCAATATCCAATAGCATGATCATGCAGTGACTGCTCGATAGTCCAAAGGTTCGATAGTCCAAAAGTATCATTGTCCGATACTAGGGTTAGGGTTAGCTGTTGGACTATCTGACTTTCGGACTATCGAACCTTCGGACTATCGACAAACAATCGATCATGCATGTCACATACCTTTTCTTCGGTAAAATGTTCATTATGGATGGTCAGAACAGCAAACCTGTAAATTAAAATAATAATGTTAATATGCAACAAATTTGTGGTTATACAGTGTATATGACTGTAATGTTGAACAGTGCAAACTCAATGCTGTCGGGCAAAAAAGGCTATCCAGTTCCAGTTCCAAAAACCTGCCATAAAAACACCGAGGTACCCGTATAAGTTACCAGCATGTGTATATTTGAAAAAATAATTACTTACCGTGTGATGCCAATGCTGCGTGGAAGACCAATTAGGCTCAAATGACTAAACCACATTTTCGTTGGCATTACGATATTATTAATGTAGATAAACTTGTAATTTCTGTCACGATTATTAATTTTTAGTTTTTCAATGGTGTGGGTCTCCAATGTAGAATAGATGAAACAAGAAGCAAAGCTGTCGCTAAGATAGCCAACCGTACTGCATCACAGCAGACTATCTAGTAATTAGCTGTACTAGACTATCTAGTAATTAGTAGTTTTCTAAGCGTATTGGGGTCACGAGTTTGGTCTTTCAGGGTCACCGTGACCATTTGATACCCCATATGCCATTTCCTATAATTTTTGAAGAATCATTTAACTCTAGTAACCTCCCAAATGATTGGAAAACTGCGAATATTGTGCCAATATTTAAGAAAGGCCACAGAGCCAATCCAAGTAACTACAGACCGGTTTCTCTCACATCTGTTCCTTGTAAACTGACAGAATCTATTATCAAAGATAATATTGAGCGGCTGGATTTTTGGAAGAAAATAATGTGATTAGTACTTGTCAGCACAGCTTCGTTAAAGGCCGCTCCTGCCTCACGAATCTACTCGAATCGTCAGAACAGTGGGCAATGGCACTGGATAATGGCTACGGAGTGGATGTTCTATACCTCGACTATAGAAAAGCATTTGACAGTGTTCCTCATAACAGACTTATATATTATAAGTTGACAACCGCTAGCTTCAATGGAAAACTGTTAACATGGTTATCCTCTTTCTTAGCAGACAGGACAATGAGAGTTGGAGTTCCTGGCAGTTATTCAACCTGGTTTTATATGTTCAGCGGAGTTCCGCAGGGATCGGTATTAGGCCCCATCTTGTTCCTACTGTATGTTAATGACCCACCAAACTGGATTACATGCAGCATGAGAGAGTTTGAGAATAATACCAAGATCTGGGACATCATTAAATCTGACTCAGTCTGCTCTGATCTCCAAATGGATATTGATGTTTTGGTGCAGTCCAATAAATGGCTTCTCCATTTTAATACCGACAAGTGTAAGGTAATGAGCCCGGGACATTCAGTTCACCACGATTATTGTATGACTGATCTCTCTGGAACTCACATCATGTCAAGAACCAGTGAAGAAAAGGACCTTGGCATCTTTATCACGGACACTTTGAAGCCTTCTGTTCAGTGTACCAAGGCTGCAGCCAGAGCATGTTCCATACTCGCTATGATCAGAAGAAATTTCAAAAGACTTGACTGTGAAGACTTCCTTATAATATATAAGACCTATATCAGACCTCATCTTGAATACGCTATCCAGTCGTGGTCTCCATACCTCCACAATTATATACAGTGTCTGGAAAGCGTCCAATGGGCTGCAACTAGACTTATATCAAGTTTCAAGTAACTCTCCTTTGAGCAAAGACTATGTTCAACGTGGTTAACAACATTAGAGGTAAGAAGGCAACGAGGTGATCTCATCGAGTGCTACAAGATTTTGACAGGAAAGGAGAACATTGACCCACATCAGTTCTTCCATCTCTCAGATAACTCACATGGTCTTCGCAGACACAGTCTCAAGCTATCCTTCAACAGATCCCGTCTCGACCTCAGGAAAAACTTCTTCAGTTAAAGGGTCATCAGTTCTTGGAACAGTCTTCCTCAGCATGT
>Ga0056114_1001719_pt1 | contig 10366 bp, 4 predicted proteins | sample WorMetHERISLAND1_FD_77005 | JGI IMG/M metagenome (GOLD analysis project Ga0056114, IMG submission 77005) | Marine gutless worms symbiont microbial communities from Max Planck institute for Marine Microbiology, Germany - Olavius loisae HERON... ... | reverse complement strand
TGCGAATCCACACTTGTGTTAAAGAGAAAGGCGGATATTTTGAGAATAAGTTATGACATTTCAATTCACCAATAACACAGTAATATTCTTGTTGACGTGTGTTAATTAGCTGATTATTATTAACTATCAGTCGTTGAATTATGCTGTGAATAGGTTGTGTTCTGTCTGGTGGTCGTTATATACAAACGTTTACAAATGTGACGTCATAATGACGTCATCGGCCGCAGTGAATATCTAATTTCTACATTGTCAGAATCAATCGTTCCTTGGGTATATTCACTGCAATTTTTGTTTAACTCTACCCATCACTCATGGAGATATGAAAGAAAATGTGAGTGGGTGTTTTTTTCTGAACACAGTGTAGTCCTTTTAAAAAAAACAATAATTTTGAAACATTTCCAAGACATGGTCCTCGCTCTATCTAAAGTAAGTAAGTAAGTAAATTTCTACAGCGCCTAAGTGAGTAAGTGTCCTGGTGCACTGCACAGTTTTCAGTTCCATGTATCGATTCAAGCAGCCGGCGGTGGAGAGAGTCCGGTGGTACAAAGCCTCGAATGCTCGAAGACCAAAGTTGCCATGATGTGGGCGACCATAACAAACAAGGCTATAGAATGAGTTGTCTTTCATGAAATCAATCAAAGTACTATCGTTTACGCTGTCAAACACTTCATTGGTCTCTGTAAACCGTACCTAGATCACTAGTACTAGGCCTGCGTCCAGTAAAATAAGATGTATATGGAAATAAGCTATATGAAGTGACAAGCTACGAAGCTAATCGATCATCAAGAGATCAGCGTCGCGTACAACGGATGTCAAAATATCGGAAGACGAAATATCGAGATGGTGTTACAATCCTGTCTCCAGTGTCCGCAAGGGAAAACTCGGCTCCTGTACACGACCAACTATGTGCGTTATTGGGACTTAGCGACAGTGACAGATTTGGTAGTTTCCTTTCGTTCCCGCAGCGAGACGATCTGGATAGGGCAATGAATGGACGCTTTGTCTACTAACATGAGTCGTAGATATGCACGACATTGGACAGATAATTAAATAATCTGTAAATGTAGTAAGCACGGAAGACGTGACATCAGCAGAATCATTGACCACATTTTGTCGTCTCCTCAAGACATACCTGTTCAGGAAGTCTTTTCCTGACTACTTTCTGGACATCAGCTGACTGTATACGGTGGACCTAGCAGGAGTTCCGCTACTTAGGCCACCTAAAATTGTTTGATTGATTGATTGATTGATTGAAACGTATAAGCCAAAAACAGTAATGGTGGCTGGTGTAGGGTGTGTGGTCATATCGTCTCCGATATTCTTATGCAATTTATTTGCCACCACTTTTTAATGAGTGAAGTTTGCCAGCATTGCTAGTCATTTCAATGAAAACAACAGTGTCGGACTAGGATACTAGAACGCCACTGACTCACGATTAATCGCCGCCTCCATGGCATAAATATGACGGATTTCGCATGTCGACATTGAATCTCCACGCCCCCTGGATCTACCAGCGCATCGGAACGCAACAATTGTCAATCTCGAAATGAATTTTCGTCCCAAGTGACCCTAAGCATTGACCTTTTGACCTGAAAAATGCTTCACCTATATCTGTGTCAGAGCTAAAACCTTCCCCACAAAATGCGAACTTTTCACGAATTTCCTGTTACCAGGAAATGGAAGGCGTGTAACAGACGGACAGGCAGACAAATATCTAGAAACGTATGCATATCTGCTGTTGAAATGTATTCGATGACATGCAGAGAATGGACTAGGGGTCATTTCGGTTTTAGTTTGATTTAAATTGATCCACTTTCGACAGAGATACATGTATGCACCAAAAGCGATTTTCACATTTTTTCGTCAGTAATCTTAACCTCTAAATTCACTTTCGAACACGTTCGAGCTTTTGGCCATACTGCCATGGCACGATATTCTAAAATATATCTGACGATACCTTAAATGGTTCAACTCAAGAATCACGGCGTTGACAAACACTCAAACAAACAAATACAGCCACCGAGAAAATAGGTTAAAGGTTGAAGTCAGATAAGTTCTTCACGGGAAATTCCCATCTCAGAACTACGAGGTGTCACTTCCGTATAAGATCAAACAATGTTACTTGCCATCCGACATAAGCGAACACACCCGCTTAATAAAAATGAAATACGCTTTTTAGGCGTATTTAGGGGGATGGGTGGGTTGGCTTGTGCCTGCCCCACTTCAGCCGACCCTAATTTTTATGATGGTATTTTTGCCGTTTTACTAATTTTTTTTCTTCCAAAACATCAACATTTAGACATCCATTAGGAAAAAAGCGTCGCTTCGTCCCCAGGCCCACTACGCTATTGCTGCGCCGGTGTTAATAATTACCACAACGTTCTGTCAGCTGAATTAGTTCACTCGCTGCCTTAACGTTACACCTCTGAGCAAGGCGGGTAAGCTTACCGTCGTATCTGATGATAAAGCGAGGACCGTCCGAGGCCAGATTCGATTCCGCGACGACGACTGTCGCAAACGTTCTGATGTCGACGGCGTTTGTATGCGACGTGTAGACGACGCGTTCTCTCGCTGCTCCGCTACAGATCACCTTCTCATGGCTCGGCCGAGCCTCCTTCGAACCTAATAACATCATCAACTACCATGGAGCGCTGGCAAACCGACAGTTTCTGGGATTTTATGCTAAATAGGCATTTAGTGAATGGCTGCAATAAGTGCCAATATTAAATGCACCAAACAGGCAATCCAGCTACGCAGTAAATCAAATACTGTCCGTCTTTTTACCGGCTTCACGGACAATAGCGTATTTCCGGCAGACGGTTCCAGACGAAACACGGGATGCTGATCTCGGTGAAGAAGGCTCCGGTTTGACACCTTTAGCTGCTGTCGAGGACGCGGCCTGGTAAGATCGACGTCGGCCGATGTCGTATAACGTCAGCGCGATACTCTGTCCAGGCGACACCCTGATGCGCCAAGTACAGACGGCGTGCAGCGTCGACGGGTTGAACGCAACGTGGTTGACGATGTAGCCAGTATCAGCTCTCAGTGTTATGGGTGTACCCGTCGAGCACCTTGCCTCGTAGTCGGCCACTACTAACGGGCCACACACACAGCCTGAATGAAATATCATACAATAAAAAGCAGAAATTACTCAACAGACTGTTACTTTCCAATTTTATTAAAGTCTGAACTCAATCAAATGTTTTCACTTAAAGTATCTATACCGTTAAGGTATGAGGATCAAATCCCCAAATCTAATCTTGTATGAGCATAAGAATTAATGCAATCAATGAGCAAATTCGCCCGGAGTAAGCTTGACTAACTGACTGGTTGTGAAGAATTCTTTTGGAAATCACATCATGTCGGAAAAGAGGGCATCGAGTAGACTTGGCAGCAAAACGACAAAGCCATAGATAGACAGCTTTGTTTATTCCTTTCTAATCAAACACATTCATTATTGTCCTTGTCGCTGTCTGGAATCTGTGGTTCAAAGAAAATTAACTGAAGGAAGCGTGGGGCCAGATGCTCATTTTGGGGTTCATCAAGAAGATTCCAGCGACTCTGAATTTGCGACCGTATGACACTTTTTTCGATTATTATGCCTATTGCTATAGTTTTGCCCTCAAGTGTAAAAAACCCGCGAGGGACAAAAACGAAAGCCAAAAACAAAGTACGTGAAATGGCTAGTAGTTCGGATCATCATCGGGAGTAGTAAATGTGTCTTGTGTCAGCACACAATTGAAACACTGTATCACGATAGACATTATCTGTGATACAAAAATCCGTCTCACGGACATCAGTAGCGGCACTTGGTCTGCAAAGAAAGTTGATAGTATGTTGATAAGTAGCATCATCGTTAGTTAAAACGTCTGTGTTTAATGTATGAATATTCTGAAATTTTCGTCCGAATAAAGATGGGTGACATCGGAGCTTGGCGGTTATAAAGTTACGGTGGAATCAGTGGGTAAAGTATGGTGGAACGCGTGGAATGCAGTTCCCACACCTCCAGGTTTAGTCCAAAGTGTTCCCCCACCTTAAATTTCCAGAAAACGCAGGGTAACAATAAGGAGAACACTAAGGTATGCTGACATGCTGATTATTGCCATAATTATGACAGTTACACACACATTATTAATAGACACAATACTTAAACGTTTCGTATGTTGCAGAGAGCGAAACACCAATATTAGGCATAAGGGGCCAAACATCGGTCACAAAGGGCCCGCGTACGTCAACAAGCCCAAAAACACCAACACCAACAGACGGCCCAAACCTAAATTACAGTTTCAACACCTATAAATTTATACTTTAACCACTGGGTGGACGTATTGTGGCTGGAGTTTAGCAGTAACGATTTACAGTGGTCGGATTATTTGCGCCTTTGATCAATGCGATATGCCGGTGTATAGGTGTCGTGCACCTTGTTACTCAATTGATCGACTAACTGCACGCAATCACACATTGCCACTCATTCATCGCAGCCTCACGTTCGCAGCCCATACAGACAGACAGATCTATCAGGCGATCATTAACAGAACCGGGCGTGCTTTGGCCGCGTATTAGCGGTCAGCCAAACGCGATTAAAATGATCTGCTCGATCAGCAACACTATACAATATCACGTGTTCGTGGAATGTAGGCTTAAACATGAAATAGGAATCTAAGTCTAGCTCACAGTAATCTTTCAATACTCAGTTTTGCAACATCTGGATATAAATTACAATTTAAGCTGGCGTGGGCCTATACAACGGCGATGTAATGCGCAAAGAAAGGGTACTGTCCATGGAGGCAATTGTGCAGGACGTTGTATGAATGAAGAATACCACACTGGAGCAGACTGGATTTAAAATTTTTGTTATCAGACAGGATACCGTTTTTGTTTATTCCTCGGATCGAGGACGAATGAAGGCAACGCAAGACCTATCCGTTAAGGCACAGGTCTTGCGTTGGTTCAGGTGCTAACATGGCGACCGTTCTACTGTATGAAATGAAGTGACGTGACGGTTAGAACAGAGATGACCCGACCCGACCCGACCAGAGCCATAGTTGCACAAAGTATCTGCTTCTTTCAGCATAATAGCAGCATTCATACATGCACATATAAAAGAAAACACGTCAAAAATCACAAACTGTTTTCCATGTCTGTCCACAGCTTGTGACAACGTCAGTATTCAGTTATACTTGTTACAGTCACCGGTCGACATTATACTGTCTTACGCAAAACCCCGTCGCATTCCACTACAAAAAGTGGAATAGGATTACAGTTATAGATAACGGACCTAACTCGACCCACCGGAAGTAATTAAAAAACTATGACCCAACCAAAACCCGACCCACGGATGGATCAAACCCATCTGAGTTACAACGTTGTTCTTGTGATCCTCGAGTCGTATGTTCTGTTTCTAGCCATCTTCATTTTCGTTAGCGTTCTCTCTTTTCGTTAGCGTTCTCGCACATACACGTAACCCAGCCCACGTCATTAACCCTTTAACGCCCGGCACTCTGACGCTCAAGGCTGAGCGTCAGAGTGCCCGGATGTCAAAAATACAAATGACGGCTTAACCCGGTCTGGCACAGGATGCTTTACAGCTGTACCTATATGGCAACAGTCGGCGTCAAATGGTCAACCATCAGGCATGTTACATAAAAGATAATAAAATTATGTTGGATGCCGATTCTCTAAACAACGTCAATTGCGACGTTGAAGAACCGACCCTTACCCGGTAGACACGTGAAGGCTGCTTCGAGATGTGATGCCGCCTGGATCGGACATCCACTGACAGCGTGCATGTCGCGATCTGGAAGCTCCACGCGGCAGCTGCGGCGTCCGGAGCACCGCTGATCAACTATGGCCATGACGCTGGATCCACATCCGATCGGCCCGTACTCCCGCACAGCACAGCGACCAGCCCTCATCCGGCCGTACATGGCGGACTCCATCAGAATCAACTCGTTCGGCAGACATCGAGGCTCAAACACCTCCAAACTGCAGTATTCTTTCACTGTACACAAAACAATGTCGTAAATAATTCAGAACACTAGTATTAGGTCATTCGATCGATCAATCCAACCACAGTTTCGTAGACGGTGCAATAATTCGTGTAAGTGAATGCGACTTCGAAGCGCCGGCGACAATGAAGTCAAAGAGTTTGTAGGCGGACTGGAAAAGTGTGTCTTAAGAAGGTATCAGAACTACTAATGTCGACAGATAAAGTCCTCTAGACTGTTGGTGCAGTAACGACGTGAAATTAGTAGTACGAGCAATAATTGATTTGTCGAGTAATATTGTATACGGCTACAAAGTGCAATAGGTGTGTCTTTCATTGAAGTTTTTCTTTCAACATAAAGGATGCTTTCAAACAGTGGAAGAAGAAGCATAATCGTAAGTGCGCCTAAATATAGGCCTACTGCTAAAAGTGAAAGTGCATTATGTTCTAAAAGGAACATGGTAACTAAACAAACCAAAAGTAAACAAGAAATATTTTAGATTGTGACCAATCTAATTACTCCTCGCGCATTATTCTCTCCCATCCTGCAAAGCTGCTCTCATGAAAATGGATCAGATAACGCATTCCAATAAATAGGCCTATATTCATTCGAAATTTTCCAAGATGACGTGCGGCCGACTCTTAGATTTGGTTCAACCGGAAGTACATCCACACGATCCGCCAACCACGAAAAACCCATCGGGCGGCCACCATCTTGGACATGTTCGAACCGGAAATAGCGCCATTCGATCCGCCGTCCCCCAATACCCCACCCTAGAACCAAACATGAAGTGTATCGGACGACCGGTTGTGGAGATATGGCCATTTGAAATTTTCGATATGAGAGGTCGGTCGTCGGTCGGTCGCTGGTCGGTCGGTCGTCAATATATACACTTGATTTCATACTCCTCACGCGCTACGTTAAGAACGTAGCGCGTGAGGAGTAAAAAACCAGAAAGTCAACAAAAGTCAAACGCCTATGATAGAAATGTTTTTTTATTTTTATTCTTATTTATACTTATTTATTATTCTTATTTATTCCGTTTTATTCTGACGGATTTTGTTTCAGCTTCGAAGGCGGTGTGCGTTTCATCAAGTAGTGAGATTTGCAGTCCGCTGTTGCTCTTGTAGCACAACGCAGCCCATAACGTAATGTCAAGGAATGTAAGAACACATAAATGTTTCAACGCGCTGACACCATGCAACGAACGATGATCCACATGTTTCGCTCTCGCTCTGTATATTCGACAAATGCCAGGGTCTCAGCTTTTATCTAAAGGGTATTTGAGATGTGCGGACTATATGGCGGTGGCAAATCGTCAAAAAATTTTCACCTCCGAATTATATAAGCGCTGTTACAGAATTCCGACGGGGCCACCTCTATAACGGTGGCTCCAATTACAGGTGGCTGTAGGGATTTGAACAATGACTGAGCTGACGATATTGTTAACATTATCGCCAAGTTCTGTCTGTTTATGACGCGTAACGATGTCGATCGCACAACGCCGAGGAATAGTACTAAATGGTAAATGGCTTCCGATATTATAGAGCGCTTGAAAGCGTCAGCATAGCGTCAGCTTTATCTACCGCTCTTACCATTTACCCATGCCAGATCCGAGTTCATCAACGCTGACAGTCTTAAACTCCAACTTCTTACAGCTCGGAAGAAGGAGTGGCGGCCGGCCACAGCAAACTGTTCACCCCAGGCGGTTACTTGTCAACTGTGAAACACACTGCGTTAGCGCTTAAGGCCGCAACCCACACAAGCGAACTAGTTGGAAACTAGTTGGAAACCCGGGTCACGAACTAGTCACGAACTAGTTTCCAACTAGTTCGTAACTAGTTCGTGACTAATTCGCAACTTTTTTGGGTTCGTAACCTGGGTTGGAAACTAGTTTCCAAGTTGGAAACTAGTTCGCTTGTGTGGGTTGCGGCCTTTAGCGGGGATCGAACCCAGAACCTTTCGATTGTTAGTCCGACGCGCTACCAGTTGTGCTGTTTCAGTGACTGTGCCGCACATGAGTAATATAACGACAATGGTCGTCATTAAAAATGTCAATTTTACTTTTAGTTTTTAACCCGCGATGCTGTGCGCAAGCGCAGTAGCCTATTTGCAGTCGTAAGGTGTCAGTCCGTCCGTCTGTCCGTCCCGATCCCGTATTGTATCAAAACGGCTTAACTTATCGTCCGTCCGCACCTCAGATTCGACTGTGACATGTTGAACTTGGGGCGCTATAAGTTTTATTTGAATCGTCGAAATTCTTTCGTCACCTGAAAAGCTGATAGTCTAAGCATTCTAGTTTCCTGAGACTGATCGGCGTTACGAAAGTCTGACGGAAATATCCTTAATGTGGACCTTAAACGCAGGTTGGGTATTAAAGTTTAAGCATTTGTTTATCTATTCGCCTGGTAACCCTGGTGCGACTAAAGTGTGATCAATAACGTGGACGACGGTCTGTTGATCTCGCTAGTCGTCACTTGCGATCAACAGCGCGCGCGCCGTCGGACTGATGATACACATTGTTATGCGGCCGTCTAACGGATAGCCGCATTAAGCGTTCTCCGTCCGTCCGTCCGTCCGTCCGCCCGTCCTACTCGGTAACTCGAGATAAGGGCAGATCCAAATATTTCCTTCCGCTTTCAGTACGCTATTCTGTTCTAGCGAATAGTCGCAGATCGTGCAGGATATCTCGGCCGCGTGCCTCCTTTCTCAGCGCGCTGTACGGATGACATAATCCACGCTGTTCTTTGACAAACAGCGCGACGCTTCCGGAAGCATCGTCGGGCTTTCATTAATCGTTATTAATCACGTGCGATAGACTAATCTGACTAGCAGTCAGATTTTAGCGCACTCGAAAGACTTCGTTATCGTACAAATACAGTCATATCTCACGGTGAGGCGAAGTAAACCGATAGCAAGGATTTTCTGGACCCTGGTTGTGGCAACATGCAAGAATATGTGTGAAAGCGTCTACACATTCGATACTTAGGCTAATATAAAGCATATTTCAGTCTTATGCAGTCCAATGCGGGACTCTGTCGACCCCAAACAGCCCATAAATCTATACTATTAATGTCTCTAGTGACAATAGCAATGTGCATTTACTGTCATTACATAGGTCTAGCATTGGAACACTGATAGATGAACTTGTGTATTACAAATATTCGATATCTTTCTGGGCAACTGACTCACGCTGTTCATTTCGTGGCGCCGACCACCTGTTTATCTGATATGTCAGTTCGTTATACACGTCATAGGCGTCCAGGTGAAGATAGTTTATGATAACGTGCAATGATCTACAGCGCCTTGCTCTCCAAGCAGGTAGGCATCCATCGTCGCTGCCTCCCGTCGCCGCCGTCAAAGGCCGCCCCGCAGGTAGGGTTACACTTTGGGAGATTTGTTCAATATCTGGCTGCTACAAGTTGGGAGAACATAACAAATAGTTGTGGCGCGCTATCTGTGGCCGTGTTGTACGGCATTGCAACTTTCCGACTACTACGACAACATGTAACTAACGTTAGATGCCACTTTCTGGACTGGACGAAGGCGATTAATAATAAGTAAGTAACGATATAATGAAACAATGATCTAAATGCTGGCGACTGCTTGACACTGTTTGTTTTACAGTAATGATGTGCAGACCGCTCACTCCGCTGCAATGTGTAATAATGGGCGTGTTCGTAAACTAAGAGTCAGATCGATCGGACGAGATGATTTCGTTACGTGGTCGATCATGCCGTTCATAAACAAAAGCTGTACTAACCACTTCCCATTCAGAAACAAAATCCAGTTCGGTCTGACCGATCGGACTTTAATCGGACGAAAAAGTGCGAGCAGCTGAATTGAAACAAATATGAATTGTTGCGCGATTTTTCTCCGACAACTGAGCAGCCGTCTTGTCCTGGAAAATGTTTACGGATGCCAAAAATGTCACATAATCAATATTGCAACTACCATGCCGTCTGCACTCGTTGCACCATGCACCTACTGTGTGGATCGACATTATTCTCGGCAGCGGAGACGGCTGGGCGGACGCGGCCGGCGGTATAGAATATCAAAGGCGATGCTGGTATTTACTCTCCGTCGACGACGTATTGTCGACATCGATGGCCGACATAGGTCATCATTCGCTGATTAACGCGGGGACTTGTTAGGGTAACTGAGGGCTCACTTTATCACAGAGCACGTAGACAGACTATCTTTGATGTTAGACAGCCAACCAACCAGTGACATCACAGTTACTTTTTGAAGAGCATTCAATTATAATAAAATGATACTTTTTAGTGCATATACTGGGACCGACTAGCTTGCGTTGCGGGCCAAGGCTGCACACTTCTCACGGGCCCTCCCTTCTTCCTTTCCACCCTCCCTCCCCTCCT
>Ga0056114_1001718_pt1 | contig 10366 bp, 3 predicted proteins | sample WorMetHERISLAND1_FD_77005 | JGI IMG/M metagenome (GOLD analysis project Ga0056114, IMG submission 77005) | Marine gutless worms symbiont microbial communities from Max Planck institute for Marine Microbiology, Germany - Olavius loisae HERON... ... | reverse complement strand
TTTTCGTAAGTTTAACTTATGATTTTTTTGTTAATCGCTCGCAATTCACAAGCTCGGCGTAAGTCCGGCGTAAGTGCTGCGCTGTCATAAGTCTGGCGTAAGATTCTTTGTAAATCGGGCCCCAGGGTAATAATTTCTGGATGAAACTTATCCCGTAAAAACTAGATGGATGATGGTCCGTACACTGAAATTGCATAGGCTTAGTCCTAACTTCAACTGTTTTGACTGATCGACCGATGTGACAGACAGACAGACAGACAAACGGACGGACGGATAATGATAACATATAGTGCGACGACACTGACAGCACTATATGATGTCGCGCGCTAAAATGTAAATACAATAACAATTATACAATTACAAGTTATATTTTCCAAGCAAAATGAGAAGCCAATGCGCTGGCAGTGAACTAGTGAAAAGAGAATAGTCAGAAATTGAGCTAAGAGAGAGCTAGAGAGAGAAGAGTCTGTCACATATACCTTTAGTTCACTCAGAACTGGAACGCCGAGGGTGACTTCAACCCATCATTCCGCACATGGTGGTGCCATTTGATTTCTAACAGTAGGCCTATTCACACTTGTATCAGGGGCCATAAAATGCTACACGTCGTCCGTCCGTCCGTCTGTACCGTGCTTACGATTTACTGGAAATTGAACAGCCGTACAAACTTCCGTTCAAAATTATTGGAGACATAATGCCCGTAGGCCTATCATGTCTCCAGTAACTGGAACTCTCACAGTTATAATGACTGAAATGAATGACTATTAGTTACAAATTCGGAAACGGAAAGAACCTGCTGTAACTAAGTAACTGTAAACACGAATGTGGAATAGTGAGTGTATAATCTTTGATTACCCGGGAAGGCCGCATGTCGGCAGCGGCTGTCTGGCCGTGCATAGGCCCATGCTTTTTAGGCCTTCCGGAACGTTAGCCTTAACGTTCCGGAAGGCCTTATGTTTTAGTCGTGATGTTTATTTATTTATTTATTTTTTAATTAGCCAGTGGATCTCCGAGCTCCCTAGGCCGATCGCCACGAAACTTTAGATAACCCATTTCCAAAAATTCGGGGCCCTCCCCTAAAAAATTTTTGGGGGCAAAACATGCAAATTTGGGCAAATTTTACACAACTTCCGACTTTAATCGCGCATATCCCCGGAAAGAGACAAGATATCCAAAATCGGAAGGGGCCTAGGTGATCTCGAGCGATTCATCCCGCGTTCAGCCAAGCTAGTCCGGTGAACTTTGGTCCACTATCCATAAAGTAGTACATGTGAGTTTGGACCCATCCAAATCGACTTTTTCGACAAACTGTATTTCGGTCCCTAGGGGTGCTGACCCCTGAAATTTTAAAACGCGCTAGACACTGGCCAATTCTTGCTAGCGCACACCGCAAATCGGGTCAGGGGTCCCCCAAAAAATTTTAAGGGCGAACATTTAAAATTGGGCTTAAAATTCCACACATGAGCGCCTATAACTTTGGAAGTAGTGGCGTGACCTCACGAAACTTTACCAGGGGACGTGGCTCGAGGCCGGGGCGATCAAGTGGAAACTAATTTTACAAGGGGTGCCCCCTACAAAATTTGGGAGGGCAAAAAATGTCCGAAATTCGGCGCGATTTTTGACAACTTTCGACTTTGATCGCGAATATCTCCGGAAGGGATCGACATATCGAATATTCGAAAAGTACTTGATCAACTACATTTCATCCCCTATTGGGCGAAAAAAATGGTGAACTTTGGTCCACTAACCAAAAAGTTATAGACTCTCATGTTGACCCACCCAAGTGGATTTTTTCGGAATACTAAATTTCGGTCCCTTGGGGTGCTGGACCCTGGAATTTTTACACACGGCAGACATTCGCCAAGGCTTGCTAATGCACACCACAAACCGGATCGGGGATCCACCCAAAATTTTTAAGGGCGAACATCTAAAATTGGGCTTAAAATTCTACATATGAGCGCCTATAACTTTGGGGATAGTGGGCCTAACCTCACGAAACTTTACCAGGGGAGGTGGCTCGAGGCCTGTGATCAAGTGGACACTGATTTCACAGGGTGTGCCCCATACACAATTTGGGAGGGCAAAATGTCCAAAATTCGGCGCGATTTTTGACAACTTTCGACTTTGATTGCGAATACCTCAGGAACGCATCGACGTGTCGAAAATCTGAATAGCACTTAATGAACTATATTTCATCTCCTATTAACCAAAAAATTGTGAACTTTGGTCCACTAACCAGAAAGTTATAGACGTTCATGTTGACCCACCCAACTATACTTTTTTCGGGAGACTATATTTCGGCTCCTAGGTGGTGCTGGTGCCTCAAATTTTTTACACACCTTACAACCCTTAAAATGTATTTGAGGTCGGACTTCGGGCGCCGGGCGGCCTCATGTTTGGCTCTGCCCCATATTTCTAGTTAGAATTGAACTGCTTTCAAAAATTTCGACGGGGTTACCCCACTTACCCCTGGCCCTAATGGAGGCCAGGTGCAGGCCAGGTATAACATTACTGAACTGCAGTGTAAGCCTCGCCACGTTGGAGTGGTACAATAAACTTACTCATCTATCCACGTTAAATATGGTCCGCCATATTGTTAGGCCACACATAAGGGCCAATTACAGATAAGGGCCTAACAGACGTCGATACATCCTCGCAGCGTTATGAAATTCTTTCACCAGTAATTAACCCAGATCGACTGCATCGGCAGACGCGCAATCCGTTTGCGATAGCTGGCTTTCTTGTTGTACATGCATTCAAATGTTTCAACGGAAGGAAGAAAGTTGGCATCGTTTAATTTGGCCCACCATGTATAATGGCGTCACACATTTGTTAGCTTTATACATTCAATGAAATGTTAATAATCAGAGCTAAGTTGCAAAAGTCCTTAAGTACTGTTCAGTCGGTGTCGTCTGTATGTCAGCTATGTGCCTAAACAAACTAGTGCATTGCTCTCCTTCAGTACTTTGATACAGTTGGTTGGGTCTTTTTCTGTAAAAACCGTCTCCCATATAACGTATACTGTGTTGGCGGGGACGTAAAACGGTAAAACACTGCACAATCTAATCCATTGCTTGACCTTGACCTTGACCTTGATTCATCCCGTATTCAACTGGACACATTGGGCCACACACCGAAGCCATCCATGTCTGTCAAGAGCTGCCACCTCTGCTTTCTCCCAGGGGAACCCCATCTTTCGTAGGTCTTTGCTGACTACGCCCCTCCAGTTCGCTCTTGGTCGACCTGGTCCTCTCTTGTATCCTGGTACCTGTCAGTACAGTGCTTGCTGTGGTATGCGCTTGTGGTCCATACGGAAGACGTCCAAGCCATTGCACTGTGTAATAAATGAATGATGGTGGTAATAATTTTCTGCATGGTGAGTTTTTCTTATCATTTTTAGATGAGCAGCATGGAACTGTTGCAACAAGCTGACAGGGGTGACCTTGACGAAGTGAAAACATTGATTCAGCAAGGTCTACGTGTTAACACAACAGACCGCAGTAATCAGACAGCTCTGTACCGTGCGTGTGAACGCGGACATACTGCAGTAGCAGAGTACCTACTGGACAGTGGAGCATCCGTAAATCTCGGAGCAAAGCCTCTGATTGCCGCAGTCAGGTACAATCAATATGAATGTGTCAAATTGTTGCTACAACACCACGCCAATGTCCACTGTACCAACGTAAAAGGAGAATCGCCTGTGTCCATTGCTGTACAAAAGCGTCATTATTCCATAGTTCTCTTGCTACTGCAGTATGATGCGATTCCACCGGTATCCCTTGGCGATATCGCTTTTGAACTGCTAAAACATGCAAAAATGGAACATGCAAAAACGATACAGAAATTGATTGACAAAAACTTAATCAACTTAACGTCAGAGAGAGTATTTCTGGCAGCGTTTGGCTACGCTTTCAAGCGTGGCTCAGTCGAGTTAGCAGAAAGAATGCTGTTATACGACAGATATACCAAAATGGACCAATTGTACCCCGAAGCTATGTACTACGCTGCTAAATATAACTGGCCGACTATCGTGTCAAAGCTGTCAGAAAAAGGATTAGATATAAATGCACTGACTGACGGCGAGACTCCGTTGTATGCTGCTTGCAAGGCAGAACATGAAATCGTTGTGAGGTTGTTGCTTGACAGTGATGCTGATCCCAATGTGAAAAATAAACCCACAACATCAGAAGAGTTCTGGGTACCTCTCCAGGTTGCTGTTCAGCGCGGAAATGCGGTGATCTGTAACATGCTGCTCCAGAAGGGGGCAAAACTGGATGAACACAGAGAGCCTCTGTTGCATGTTGTCTGTAGCACTGGTTCCAATGAGCAGAAGACTGGCAACACTTTAGAAGCAACGTCTATTGAGCAGAGACACTCAGTAGTCAGACTGTTGCTGCAGCTGGGAGAGGATGTAAATGCCATCTCCGACCAAGGAGACACGGCTCTGTATAGCGCCTGTGCAAGTCAACAGTTGGAGGTTGTTCAGGTCTTGCTTGAGGCCGGAGCTGATGTTAATCTTACGTCAAGCCGACGTCATCCTTTGATCGCGGCCTGTAGTACTATTAATGTTGAACTTACCAATCTGCTGGTAAGATCAGGAGCCGATGTGAATTGCAGTAATATCAACAATGAAACTTGCCTTCATGTCGTTATCAATGCTTATTCCTCTACTACTGCTGACTTGCAGGACGCACTGAAGCTTAATAACGCTCTAAATATTATCAAGTTGCTGTTAGAAGTCGGAGCTAACGTTAACGCACGCACTTCACAGGAGGAAACGGCGCTCTATCGAGCAAGCAAAGCTGGACATCAAGATATCGTGAGTATATTGTTAGAGGTTGATGCTGAAATCAATGGGTCGAGTCCGTGCCGTCCATTGTTTGCTGCTTGTGAAGGTGGCTACACATCGATTGTCGATTTGTTACTGCAGAACGGCGCAGATCCCAATGCATCGTCAACTGCTTCACGTGGTACTCATGTTCGCCCTGTAATGACCTTGTTGGGCCCGATGCTACTACCCATTTGTTGCGCTATTCAGAAAGGCCATACAGACATCGTTAAACTGCTCTTGAAACACGACGCCGACGTTAATAAAACCGATCAATCAGGAAAGTTTGCCTTGATCTACACTGTCGAGTTTCTGATTTCTCGAATGAGCAGAACCCCTCAGGTTTTAAATGCATCATCAGAGGAAAGAGACTTCAGTTTTGCTGGCATGATTGACTTGATGAAGGACTTGATAAATCATGGAGCAGACTGCAATCAGTTAACAGCCAGTGGGAAAAGTGCTCTTGATCTTGCCTGTGAAAAGGGTCACGAAGCAGCAGTGGAAATTCTGTTGCAGAATGGTGCAAAACCTGACGTTAAAACGCCAGTGCTCTGCACAGCAGTGAAAAGTGGTAGTGAAATGATGGTGAAAATGCTACTGAAGCACGGAGCAAATGTCAATGCGCATGGCGAGAAAGGCAACACCGCATTACATCTAGCCACTTCGAATACCACCGTCCTTGAAACATTGCTGAATGCCGGGGCTGATGTTAGTGCTACGAATGACAATGGAGAAACGGCACTAAGTTAAGTTTGTGAGAAGCGCCAAGCAAATGCTAACGTCGTTGAACTGCTGCTTAAATTTGGTGCTGATGCAAACATGTGCTTTCCGTTACATGCTGCTTGCAAGAACAACGATACAGATGTAGTGAAACTGCTGTTGGAATACGGCGCTGATTCAAATCGAGCGAAAAGGTCCGACTCAGAACTATCGCGCCGTTTAGCAGGTTGGCAGAGTATGTTTGCCAGTTATATATCAAATCCATATTTGAAAGACAGTGAAACTTCAGTGCTATGCATTGCGTGCAGACATGGAAACTTAGCTATCGTCGACTGTCTGCTGAAAAATGGAGCTGCTACAGCGTTCGTTGACAGCGATGGAAACAGTGCGCTTCATTTTGCAGTTGACAGACATGGTCAGCAAGGAGGTACAACAGAATACGATCCGATAGTTACACTCTTACTGCAACACGACGCCCCAGTTAACGTAGTTTCCCACGAAGGAGAAACACCATTGTATGTGGCCTGTAAGAAAGGTCTTGTCGGTGTAGTCAAACAGCTTATAGATTGCAGAGCTGACGTCGGCCTTACCACAAGCGATTCCAACAAATATCCACTAATTATTGCCTGTCAGGGAAATTTCATAGATATTGCAATGACGTTGCTTGATCGCGGAGCAGATGGAAATGTGAGTAGCCACCACAATGAGACGCCTCTGAAACTTGCTTCAGCAAACGGAGATGACGTACTAGTAAAGCAACTGATTTCTCATGGAGCAAAGGTAAATCAGATGCAGAACGTCAGTGATACTGCTCTACATGTTGCGGTGGTTCGATGCAAATGTCCGAGAAACGAAGCCTCTATAAACATTGTAAAAAGGCTGTTGAAAAATCGTGCAGAACCAAATGCGTTTAACGAGAAAGGCCAAACACCGTTATATTTGGCCTGTGTGTCAACTATAGGCGAGGTTAATCTTGAAATTGTTCAAATATTGCTCGAACATGGAGGAGACCCCAACATATGCCCGCCGTTGTCGAGTACGAGGCCGATGATGCCCGCACCATTCTTGTATCAGTTGTATGAAGATTATGCCGACTATGTATTACCTCCTCTGTCTGCTGCTTCTAACTGCGGTAATGCTGAGTTAGCAGGTTTGCTCATGAAGTTTGGAGCCAATGTAGGTCACAAAACCGAACGTGGCCGCACAGCACTTCATTATGCGATATGCGGTGACGGCAGGTTTATGCGACACATAGACTTCAGCAAAAGCAATCCTGTGACAACAGCAGAAATGCTTTTGTCAGCCGGAGCTGATGCTAACGCGATGGACAAAACCGGTGCTTCCCCGTTGTATCTGGCATGCGAAAGCGGAAAGACCTAGGTGGTTAAATTGTTACTTAATCGGGGCGCTAATCCAACTATGGAGGCCACAGTATCAGGTAGGCTTAAGAATCCAATGCACGCAGCATGCAGACGTCTACATTGTGATTCGGTGAAACTGCTGTTGGAACATAACGCTAACGTGCTTCTTCACGATGAGGATGGCAAGACTGCTTTGCATTGTGCACTGGAATCTGACACTTATCTTTGTTCAGACAGTGATAAAAGAAGCGTCATCCTTCAGTTGCTACTAGACAGAGGCGCTGAAGTGAACGCTGTGTCAAATGATGGACAAACTCCATTTTATATTGCGTGCTCGAAGGGCTACACGTCTGTAGTTGCCAAGATGCTGGAATGCAATGCAAAGGTGGACGGAAACGGCGATAATATGTTGCCTCTGATTGTCGCATGTAGAAACAATCACGTATCAGTCGTGCGTCTGTTGCTCAACAATGGCGCTAATGCCAACTTGCTGGAATTAGGAGAAAGTAGGCCTAGTTATCTTCGGACGTTACCATTGCATATAGCAGCCGATAACGGAAGCAGTGAACTTGTTGATCTGTTGCTGAAACATGGTGCCAACGTTGATATGGCTGACGTTCATGGAAGTACTGCGCTACACTATGGCGTCGAAAAATACCACCGATATTCAGCTAAAGCCACGACCAGTGCAAAATCAGTAGTTGATATTTTGTTGGAAAATAGAGCTGATGTTAACATTTTAAACAGTTCTGGTGAAACACCACTGTATGGAGCTGTATCAAGAGAACTACTAGACGTCGTCAGAATGATGTTACAGACATACGGAGGTAATCCCAACATATCGTCGTCGGACAAAAACGCGCTGGTTGTAGCGTGTGAGAGACAAAATGTAGAACTCGTTGATATCTTACTGAAGCACGGAGCAGACCCAAACTTACAGCCAGCGAGTTGTAATCCAAAATCGAAATACAGGCTGCCGTTGTGTGCTGCTGTGGAGAAAGGCAACTGTGAAATTATCGCGTTATTGATGAAGGCAGGTGCCAGTGTTAATGCCATAAATCATGAAGGTAAAAGCGCCATGTGTATTGCCATTGCTAACATGACGAATGCTCGTTACCGCACTGAAAACACCGGAGAGGAATTATCAGCAATACGCCTTCTGTTGGATCACGGAGGTGACTTAAACGTGTTAATGCCGGAGGGTCGTTCACTGCTGTGCTTAGTGGTCGCTGCCATTAGAGAAGGTCATATGCGTGGAGGGCATCAAACATATGTTATCGAGCTACTTCAATTAATGGTTAAACATGGCGCAATTTTGTCAGACTGTCAGCTAGGAGAAACTGCATGTCGCCAGTCACCTGAAACGTTGAAGGCTTTAGCTGCATTTGATGGCAGACATCAATTCATCATTGACTTGCTCAAGGCTGGAGCCGGATTTCAGTTGATAGCGTTATGTTGTGATGCTGTAGCAGCAAGTCGTGAAGAACGGAAGTCCATCTGTCTGTGTCAGGCGGCTGTCCTAGCTGGATACACGCCCAATGCTGGAGAACTACAAAGTTTACAGTTGGCTGCAGCAAGTGAAAATGGTGATCTCGTGGAGGAGCTGGTGAACTGGCTGAACGAAGACAGACAGCAAGTGCCGAGTCTGCTTCGCCAGTGTCGTGTCGCCATCAGACGACAACTGTCACTTGTCGTCCATTACCAGACCATACTTCCAGCCGTCGACCAACTGCCGTTACCAACTGATGTAAAACTCTATTTACAGTTTGAAGGAAATACGACAGAGGTTGATCTTAGCACAAACAACGAGTTGTGCACTTCGATAGAAGCCTCGACAGAAAACAGACGTCAATTGATATTTCCTCAACGTTATGCATACAGCGATGACGAATTGTCAGATTTCGAAAACTATAATCACTACGCCTATGACAGTGATAACGACTATTTCTACCATGGCAGTGACAGTGATGAATATGGGTGGACTGATGAGTGGTGGTAAAGACACAGTAAGATGTTAACAGTAGAACTCTGTGGCTGTACCATTATGTTGTATGAAACTATATCAGTTTTTGAATTTTGGCAACAAGTTACATATATCTATTAAACTCAGGCTACGTCAAATCCTTCCAAATTATTGACCCATTCATGCCTGATATATGTGTCAGCATTTTAGGCTGGGAACATATTTCCCATTTAATTTTAAAACCAGAATACGATCTGATTCTGAATGAAGTCTGGCTTTTTCGTTGCACATCTAGGCTACAAAATGTGTACTTCAGTCTAATGTTACCACAGTGATCCACTCATTGGTCATTGACTACTATGAACGGGTTTTCATTGTCAAGTGTCACTGTGCTGAAATTGCAACAGAACTCTTGTGTTTGCTTATATCTGATAAACTGGGCATCTCCACTGTCAACCACTGAGTGCAATTTCATACAACATATGAAGAGACATTCTGACAATAACATAGATTTGCATCACTATCGGATTCTTCATTGCGTATGTTGTACTTCATGTGTAATATAACATTATACTCAGCTTTCGAGTCCACGTTAAACTCTTCTATCGTATCGTATCGTATTAACGTATAGTAGTATTCAATAGTAATTTCGCAACTTGATTTCCTACAAAAAGACTGTTAATTTACGCGTGCAGAAGACGTTTAGTACGATTGTTTGGCTTTGTATTAGCTGAAATTGTAGTTTTAATACGTTTTGTTTGAGTGGTTGAATAACTTACTAATTTTTGAGTAACATTCAAACGAGTTTTGTATTCTGTGATTTCTGTGTGCGTTCTATCAAAATCTGGTCACAATTGAACGTTTACAAAACTGAGTTTAAAGAAACGAACTGAACTCCAGCCAGTGACGTACAGATCCAGAATACAGCTGGAAATGGAACATATACACGTCCATTGCATTCTCGTTTCCTTTCACTGGGAGAATACATACTGTGCAATGTGCCAGTATTACTGTCTAATACACACAAGTACACACTCGGCTTTTGTTAGTGACCCAGGGCAGTGGCGCAACCACCAGGGGGCATATCTCCTCCAACTGAGGGGCCCCTCTAATAATCAGAGATGAAGTAAAATAGGTCATACATGTAGGTCGTATTATTACAAAATATCATACTACACCGTGTCCGGAAAAAACGGCCCCCTAAACATGTCCAAATAACTTTATGAATAGAGAATGGTAGCCATTATTTTTCTTTGTGTCACGAAAAGCCATCTATTTGCAATGTTTGTGTGAAATTTCACGAAAACCAGTCTGTCCATTGCTGAGATATTGCTTTTTATAAAAAGATGGTCGAAAATTGTCGTCGCCAACATTGCCAATAAAACGCGTGCGCGTAATGCTTACTTAAGCGCGCCAATATCGACGCCAGCGCACTGTGCGTCAGCGTTTACGTAATTTTTGCATAAACAAAAACAAAATGGTAGCCTAATCAGC
>Ga0056114_1001717_pt1 | contig 10368 bp, 7 predicted proteins | sample WorMetHERISLAND1_FD_77005 | JGI IMG/M metagenome (GOLD analysis project Ga0056114, IMG submission 77005) | Marine gutless worms symbiont microbial communities from Max Planck institute for Marine Microbiology, Germany - Olavius loisae HERON... ... | reverse complement strand
CACTACTGATGTACAGACGTGTACACTCCATTCCACGTAGTGACCTGATGTCAGGCACTCATGTACAGATGTGTGTGTGTGTGGTGAGGGGGGGCAGAACACACAACACTACTGATGTACAGACGTGTACACTCCATTCCAGTTCATCTTCATCATTGATTGTCAGCCGCACCCGACTACTTATTGACCGAGCTTTTCCGATCGCCGCTGCACGTGTGTCGAACAGTCTGTCAGATCTTGTCACTTCCGCACCTTCTGTAGCAGTCTTCAGGTCGCAGTTTAAAACTCACCTGTTTAACATTTCCTACCCTGTGATTGTACAGTGCCTGCGCAGTGACTCTAGTTGCTTTGGACACTATAATCGTTCCTGCTTGCTGACCTGCTGTCTTGACAGTGTCTGGTATTCCTACGTTTGACTACTGTAACGCTGTACCAACCAGCCAGTTCGCTGTCGATGTTGTTAATGGTACTTTTGAGATATTGATAATTGACGCTTTCGGTGAAAACTGTTACTGATAAATAACAGTTTGTAATAATGTAGCCAGCTGCTCTATAGTGTCGCACGTATTCACTGTTGCCTACAATGTAAACTGGTTGTGTCAGTTATTGTCCGCATTGTATCATGTATCACTTCAACATGTCAACAAAAACATGGAACTAAAAAGGAGGAAAATATTGATAATTGTTATTAGTCACCAGTGGCAATGAGAACTTGACAGTGGCCCGTCACTAATAAACTGGAAGCACTATTTGTTTGTTTATATTTACACAGCAATGGTTTGACTACTGTAATGCAGAAGCACATGTCACCCGTAACATCCACTGTGTTATGTGTTCAGTGGTGGAAACATTGAACAGTTTCACTTCAAGGACGTTTGATGAGTACTGTGATGCTTCAAATCATTGATATATTAAATCACAGCAAAACTTACATTATATTATAATCATGTATTTGAAAAAACTTTGTGGTTTGTCTGCATCATGACTTACAGAAAAATTGTCATCTGTCGTTCAATTTACTTAACTGAACTATTATAATAATGAAAGGTGTCGAATCAAGTCGTAATGCATCAAGTAATTAATCAGGATTAAAAATATTAACATGCAAAGCAGCACTTCCAATATTCAATTAAACTTCTTATTTGATGATCAAATAATATTCAATTAATTATGTTGCAGTTGCAGCACTAAAATTTTCAGTTGACAAGTGAAATAAAATTGTTTGGAATCGCATGCACCAACATGATTAAAAAATTAATCTCTTGACAGCTCTAATAATAATAGTAATAATAACGAGAAAATCTATTAGCATGGCATCAGCAGTCACAGCATATAAGCCAAGACACGAACATTCTTGGGATATTTTATTCCAGTTATATCCGTGATACTGACATCACAACATTGACAGTACTACTGATGCAAAGTCTGATCTATCTTGACAATGCTGGTCTTCTATTAACACATAGCCCTTCAACTGGCAGCTTCCAGTATCAACACAGAAGGAAGATCACCAAAGAAGGACTGTGTGTTAACTGCCAACTAGATCTCGGATTCTCTGTCGCTTCCTTATCATTGCAACACATTATGCAAGTACTAACAGTATACATGTGAAACTGTTTATTAGCATGGCATCTGTCATCACCTCTGCAAGCCCTTACTTTGTCCTACTGTGGTACAGGCTGCTTATTTGCCATTATCTATGGGGGTACTGCGGCGGCATCCCCACCGCCGTTCAGGCGTGGCAACCCTGCCGTCTGTGGGAGCCATCCCCTAGTCACCCCATATTATTGTAGACTAGGGGATTTGCTGTGTTTTGTGTTTATTGTGTCATTATTGTATTTTTTCCTGTTAATTGTGTAATCTCTGTGTTCCTTCAGTACTTTGATACTGTTGGTTGGGTCTTGTGACCTGTAAAAAACCGTCGCCCGTATAACCTATACTGTGTTGGTGGAGACGTAAAACACTGCTCAATCAATCACTTTGCCATTATCTATGGCTACTTACCAGTTCTGTAACCACAGGTGCTACAGGGTTGGTTTGAGGTTACAATGAATCTGTTGTAGCAGTGCACAAGCAGTTCATCGGGATAAGGTGAATAAAACCATTCAGTACTTCGACAACAGTATATCATTTCATGCAGTCACAAGTCTACACTTGCGATGACATTTCCCTAATATTGGCTAACTGATGTGCATGTACTGCCTGGCTGCCGCCAAGGCCGATGCATTGTTAAATGAACTCTACTAAACACAGCCCTGTTCAGTTGAGTTGTGTTCTGGTGCAACTTTGAATATAGCTCTTAATCAGGCAGCTTGGTTGTCACAAGTCAACAGGCTGCCATGGTAAGAGCCTCTTCACAGTTGCATGGCACGGTCTACTTGAGACAGAACTCTTGATGCGTGCCATCACATTGTCCAGGCAGTAACACAGCATCCCATGACACATCTACAACAGACAACACATCTACACTCTCACACCTAATAGAACTACAGAACTGTCTAGCATTCCAGCCACCGAATCTACTGCAGTTCATTAGTTGTACAAAACGGACATTTTTGAACAATTTGCAGCTTGCAAGTCTATATTCGCCATGACAACCCAGCAAGGATGGATGACCGACCTTACCTGCAAAAACACCCAATGCATGCCTGACTAAATGTAAGACTATAAAGGCACAAAAAGCTCATCAAGGGTTCCTCACATACAAGTTGAACAAATCACAACCTTCCAGCTGCGTGTCAGTACTGAATAAAGTCGATTATTTACTGATAATCTACATCGAATGCCACGCCTGCCGTGTTGGTTGATGAATCAGCAGTGTTAGGTCAGCACGAGCCACTGGAAATCCACGTCATATGACCGCCAGCTTTGACGTTCACAAACCATTGCTGAAACTCTGCTGGTCAGACATCAGACATGATCCGTGCACAGTTCGGTGACTTATCTCCTTGTTGAAACACGAACCACGTCCTTAGCTACAACACACGACCGAACACGACCCATTCAGACAAAGCACTGACAGTCGGTGTCAGACCGTCTGACTGACGTCTGCCGCATGCCAGCCTGACCTACCTAAATACCGCGAGGTGGGGTGAGTTGCCATAGTTGCATACCAGACTGTCTAATTACTTTTCTCTCTCAGCCACAATAAACAGTTGACTAAAATAAGACGCAACAAAATGCGTTTATATGATAATAATGGGGCTTAAGGTACGTATCGTGACAATAATATTAAATTATTTATGAATGAAACACCTTTTAAATGCCTCTGTAATCTACTTCCGCCAGCTGATTGGCGATACCGGCAAACTTTTGCTCGTGTAAATGGCTGCAAAATAATTATCTTAAAATACACAATGTGCATTACAACAAAATACGGTCTGTATAATACAGTATTTGCACAAAATATACAATAATCGTTATTTTGCTGCTTCGGAAATAACACATTTGCGTTCCTGTTTGACGCGTATGCGGCACTAAATAGGTCAATAGCCTGCTTCACTGCACGGTTCATTGCGGTCACAATTGCGGGTACTGCATGACAGAACAGGGAGGCCAATTGAGAAATCACGAAATGAAAAATTCTAATAAATAATTCAACATTTTTGGGATTAAATTACGTTACATAATTATCAATGTCAAATCTTTTCAGCTAAATGGGCAGCGTAGTTGCATACTTTGAATTCAGTCGACCTAATATGGAATAAATTGGATATGTTTCAAACTGGATTGTTTACTTTTGTTGTTTACATTTTGCGGAACGTTAGATTTTGTGGAAATGTTTCGTAAAAGAAAAGTTATTGATGTGCTGGTTTGGGTGCTAGCATTATGACAGACAACAACCGGAAACCATAATGGATGACAAAGAAATTAACGCACCACACACGCTTGACCTATCTGTGGTTTGCGAAGTGTACCACTCGGTTGACAGTGGCAAACATTTAGCAGACGATACGATATCCAATATTGTTCTACGCATGCGTAACCAGTTACAGACTTGGAGAGATAAGGAAGCTGATTCGTTACACGCAAGAGACCTCATTTTGCTTTGTTTATCAACTTTGTCACGTGCTACCAAGAAATCATGTCTATGTCAAACCGTGCTGGATGTCATGACGAAAGGCACCGACTTCAGTTTAATAGTAAACAGCTTTGTTGCATGTTCAGTATTAGTCTATACGGTGTATACGGCCCATATTGTAACATTACATACGCTCGAAACGCTTCGAAATAACTACATTCCAAGTATCAGTATCATGTTTGAAATGTCACAAACTGACCACCTCTATGACTATGATTTGACCTCTTGACCAGTAACTAGCCTATATAGGTCACGCATGCCTACTGTACACTGAACACAATGGCGATGTCAACAAAATAAAGTTTCGTGAAGATGTATTTAAACGTGAAATTCTGATCGAAAACAACGTTTCCCACAATGCTTCAACATCGGTAAGTGTATTACTGATCTTTATCTATAAGTAAAACAACCTAATACTGTATAAAATACTGGCGGCTGTAATAAGCACTGGTACCGTCTTGTGATCTTGCAAATGACATACTCTTGCTCTCTTGGACTGGATTTGTGTTTTTAATAAATGCTATTAAAAGCTTAATTCTCACAAGCTGTTGCCATTGTTTAGCACCACTGTTCATCTGCAACTAACTCTGTCGACCAGTGAACTGTTCAGTAATGATGTCATTATGGGTCAACATTAACGTTAGCTGACCTCTTCGGTTCACAACTTGACAAACTGTCATTTTCAGTCGATGGCGAGACAACATACATTGAAATTACGGTATGTCATGTTGGTGCGTGAGACTAATGTAGTCATTGTGTTTGTGCATTTCTACTGACCAACCCATCGGTTGATTTCTGTGATGACAGTGATGGTGTATGACGTATAAGAATGTCGTCCGTCGTGTGCTCGTTGTACAGTCTGAACTGTTGGACGTGTCTGACGTGGCAATGTCACACTGTACGTCTGAGTTTCTCTATCATTTTCTCAATCAACTTCCACTGGTGAGTTTACGCATCAGTCAGTCACTATATATGCTGTTGATAATTGTCACGCATGTAAACGAGACCTTTTCTTTTATGACTGAGACGAGACCGAGACGTTTGAAATTTTGTTTCAGACGAGACCGAGACGTCGAGACCGAGACTTCATCTCTGATAATTGTTGAGCCGTTATGGAGACATCGCCACTTGTTACTAGCAGCTCAGTGAGAACTGATACGTGCATTTGTTTATAACAGACAGCACTGTTGTTAATGCGATAGAAACGTGTTGTAACACCAGTTATAAATTTTTGTGAAGTAACTTATGTTTCATGCAAATGAAATCGATGTAACTTACATCCCATTTGATTACTTTGCACTGGAATAGAAACGTTCGAACCTCAGACGACGAACAATGACTCAAACATACAGACACAGATTTGCACAGACATGGACAAACAGATAGTGAAATAGATAGACATTAAGAGTGACAGGGTGTGTATAAGTGGTTGTTTTGTCTGTGCAGTTTACATGCTGTGAACAGTTGAGTTATACAAGTTGAGACGTGGCAGTATTTGGTCTGTTGTTGACATGTTGTTGGCTGATATACATTAATGCTGTGTCTACACTACAGAGTGAGTGCAGATCGGTAGTGGACAATCTACTAACTCATCTGATGATTGACAGCTGCTCGTTTGTCAGTGGGTGGATTCATCGACTTGATCTGTTCACTCGCTTGCTGCGTAACCAGCAAACACTGGACCACACACATGGTATGTCACGTCACATCATAGGCCATGTCTACTGGACCACACACGTTGCACTGTCTGTGGCTCACACTCAGTAGTCAGTACTAGTTTTACTAGCTGTTGCTATAAGCTTTAGCACTGTTAGTTGGTTGTTTTGAAGGCCATCCAGCCTGAGAAAAATTTCACTCTAGCTGGTAATCTCTGGAGTTTTTCTTGGAGACATCTCGGCTTCTCGGGTCAGTTGTCTGATTCAGGGATAGTTTCCTGATAACAAAGTGTGGGAACCAGACAGTGGGGCTTCAGGAGTGCCATAGGCATGAATTTCTGACTTTGACTCTCAACAGGCAAATTTTAATGCAAATAGGGTGCTTTTTGTACAGTTCACCTAAAGGTGGTTTAAATGGCGTTCCCACTGTCAAAATAACTGTGGGAATGCCGTTCCCAGGCATTCCCACTAGAAACAATCCCTGGTTTGATTACAGATTGGTTAAGCCTTTCGGTGTCTCCGTTAGTCCGTTAGATAGTCATTGTAATGTTGAGTGGCGTTTAGTCGCTGCAGAAGGTGGTTGTCTTTGTGTTGACAGGTGCTAGCAGCTGTGAGTGTCTGTTGAGTCTACTCACTGCACACTGGGCTCAGCTTGTTGACATCATGTTCACCTCTGACCCTGTCTCCTACTATGACCTTGACCTTCACCCAAGCTTTGTCTCTCACTATGACCTTGTCCTGTTCTCGTTCTGTCGTCTATGGACTTGTATGATCAAACATTCGTCCCATGCTGATGACGCCAGCTACCGCTGTGTCGTGGATTCCACCTCTGTCCTGCTGACTTCGCTGACATCTGGCCGAGTTCCTGTCGTCTGTCGTGCAAAGTGCTTGTCAGTGTTGATACAGACTGTCCACGGTGACGGAGGTCGTCAGATGTCTGTTCCGTCGTGGACGCTGAGTGCAGCTGTGAGACTGAAGTCCATCAGTGATTCATGGTTGTCAATCTGTCGTCACAATCACAGTTCAGCTCATCTATCACGGAGTCAACAAACCTGTCCTACTGTTTCATGCTCCACAGCTGAATCTACGACATCTCAACATTACACAGTCACAGCCGGCTCACCCGCTGTTACAGCCGGCTCACTCGCAGTCACAGCCGGCTCAACGGAAATCACAGTCGGCTCAACCACAGTCGCAGCCGGCTCACCCACAGCCACAGCCGGCTCAACGGAAATCACAGTCGGCTCAACCACAGTCGCAGCCGGCTCAACCACAGCCACAGCCGGCTCAACGGAAATCACAGTCGGCTCAACCACAGTCGCAGCCGGCTCAACCACACTCACAGCCGGCTCACCAGCAGTTGCAGCCGGCTCACCGACAGCCACAGCCGGCTCAACGGCAATCACAGCCGGCTCAACCACAGTCTCAGCCGGCTCACCGACAGTCGCAGCCGGCTCAACGGAAATCACAGCCGGCTCAACCACACTCACAGCCGGCTTACCGGCAGTAGCTGATGGCTCACCTGCTGTACAATGGACGTCAGTTGTTTCACAAGGACTTTGTTGTTGTTGCTGTGATGAAGTGACAGAGACAACCTGTGAATCAGTGGATGTACGACTGGTGAGGAAGACGTTGCTACTGCTGCTGAGGTCACTGGACATCATCACTAGCGAGCGTCATGATGAATGTAAGTGTGAATGATGTGAGTCAGTCTCACCATTGTTGATCAGCAGTAGGCTGTATGCACACTTTAGCCCTGTATGTGCTCGGGAGCGTTCTACAATAAGCCCACCTCATTTCCTGGCGGAGTGTTGTAAGAACCGACTAAACCAGGCTAGTTTTATTCCACTGTATTTTGTGTTGTTTGCTTTTTCTGGGTTTTGTTTAGTTTTTGTAGTGTCTGCTTTTAATTTGTCTTCTGTCGTGTATTTTCCAGTGTGTACCAATGTGAATGGCACTGTTGTGCTGATGTGCCGTTAAGAATCTACTCAGTCACTCATGCCTACAGACTACCAGGGTCTGATATGTGAGTTCACAGGCAACGTGTCAGCAGACGCTGTGTACTTGATGTATGTCTACAGGCGACGACGTGTCAGACATTTGGCGGACACTGAAGTCTGTGGTGGTTGACATGAAAGCAGCAGTGCATTGTGGGAGTCTGATAGATATCATGATTGATCGCGATGACTTCCTCGTTGAGTCTCTGCTCCACTTGTCCAATATCCACTCCGCATGTCGGTCAGTCTGTCTGTCCGTCTGTCGATCTGTCTGTCTGTCATGGTTATTTTGTTTAACAGTAGAGAGTTATTGTATCTATTTTGTTGGTGATCAAAATGCATCTATATTCTTGTAGTTCAGAGTGACTAGTTTTCGAGGATTGATGACTTTAAACACTGAAAACCTTCAAATCCTTTTCACCAATTGCTGCATTAGATTGTCTTGTGCTCGTATGCTCTGGCTAACAATACGATGGTGATATTCCACACTGATCCACCAAGCTTGTGCCCACCCAGTCTGTTTTGCTGTTATCACCGACTCACGTCACGTTCCCTTGATGAATGAATTGCATCTTCGCATCAGGTACAATATCTACCGCTTGGTGATCACTAGCAAAACCCTGGGAAAGTCCCTGAATCATCAGTTTGTACCTGTTACTGTTGTGAATAGAGTGACAGTGTGGTCTGTACGTGGTGATCAGAGGCATGTCTTTCTTTGCCTTTTTGCTGCACAGAAATCTACGCTAGGTTTGTCTGTCTGTAGCTAAAGTAAAAGACAACTTCCTCACAATTTCTCACCAGAGCCTATGTTGCTACAGCAACGATCTCATCGGCAATGTTCGGTCGTGGATGTCAAGATGTATTGTAATCTGTTGTGTTTAAACATGACGGAATACCAGTGTCACTATCAGTCAAGTATTTAAATAGCGCCAATAGTCGAAGGTCGAATCTGAGGCGCTGGCATATGAGTGACTAGACGTGATAGGCAGAGGAGAAAGGTGAGATTTAAGATGGGGTTTAAAAGTGGCAAGACTGTCAGATGAGCGGATATGCAGAGGGAGAGAATTTCAATTATTAGGTGCCTAATAATAGGTTGTCGACTATACATCAAGATACACAGAAAGCTTGAGATGCAAAGAAGATTTGGCACAGCGAGGAACAGCAAGAAGATGACAACCTTTTAGCAGTTTGACAAGAAGTATTGCCACTGTGATACTGATGCATTCATTACACTAAAATGTCGTCGATTTTAATATCAAATCTGTCCAAACGAAAACAAATCCTCAGCAAATTCACTGGTCGCCATGTTGTGGGTGGAGCTAGCAAGTGATCACCTGTTAGCAGTTGTGTGTCGACGTGTCTGTGTGTGTCTGTAGATGTTCATCTTCATCAGTTGCTGATGCTGGTGATACTGCTGGTGTTAATGTGGAAGAACTGGATCCTTGTATGTTGTTTGTGACGCTGCTGGACACAACTGGCTTCAACTACAGTCTACTGCTGGACTTCATCACGTCACCTGAGACCTGCTTCCTTGTCTACATTGTTCGCACTCTCAAACACATCACACGGTCGTGGTCGCGGTGGACAGAAGTCTGCCGTGACTACGTCTGTCGGTCCACGTGGACTGCCAACCAGTCCAGATGGAGTGTGGACTCAGAGATTTCCGATCATCGCGGTGGTGATGAGTGTCAATTGCGGTCTTGGTCTAGTCTTCATCGTCATGGAGCATCATCGATGGATGACAACTCTTCACTGGATGCCGATCCCGTGAAGCGTCGTCGTGTTGCCATGGTAACGTCATCACCTGCCTCCGCAGCCAATCAGCAGCAGCGGCCGGCTGTTGTTGACTATTCATCAAGCAGTGGTGAAGACGAGTTTGCTAGCTCCATAGACCGACATCATCAGATGTCATCTATATCACGTGACAATTTATCATCTAATGCTGTACCACAGAATGACGTATCACATGATAATCTGTCATGCAGTGTTGTACCATTGAATAATGTATCATGTGATAATAATGATATCCATGGCAAGGAAAGATCACTGGTGTTTGAGAGCGCTGGTGACAGACCGATAGTGGAGACTGGTTGCACGCAACGGCGGCGGAATGTAACGCTGGAACGTGTCATGACAGTGCTGGCTCAGTTACACACTGTCCTGTCTAGGCTAGTCATTAACGACGTGTTTCCATTTCACGCCGGACCTCTGCTGAGGTTGTTACAGCACTGTCAGGAGTTATACAATACATCACTGATCAGCTAGTCTGTCAGTGTCTTTATGATGTTTAATGAACGTGAAACACGTGACAGAAAATAGAGTAGGCTTTACCGGGTGTTATTCGATGGTTTGATACCAGATACGATACGATACGACAGAAGAGTTTAACGTGGACTCAAAAGCTGAGTGTGATCAGCATAATGTAGCACACGTAGCCAGAAGAGAATATAAAAAAAGATGTAACTAAAACGAACACCAGTGCACACTTAGTTCAATATTGGTTAGGTTTTCAGTTTTTAGCCGACCGTACTAACGGTCGCGCTATTGCTACACTGTTCTGTCTGTCTGTCTGTCCGTCCGTCTGTGACGTTATGTATTGTGGCTAAACGGTGCGTCCTAGAGCAAAAGTTACTAT
>Ga0056114_1001716_pt1 | contig 10369 bp, 7 predicted proteins | sample WorMetHERISLAND1_FD_77005 | JGI IMG/M metagenome (GOLD analysis project Ga0056114, IMG submission 77005) | Marine gutless worms symbiont microbial communities from Max Planck institute for Marine Microbiology, Germany - Olavius loisae HERON... ... | reverse complement strand
TACTTCTACAGGGAGGGGAGGGACGGGACGGGACATCTCCCGCATGGATGTCTCCAGACCTTGGCAGCACTGCTAATTCCAACACTGTTGATTGCTGTTAAAACGAATTTGTTTTAGGAAGTGGCTGCATACAGAGCTTTAGTGATAGCATCTGCAGTTTTATAGACACATCTACACGGTTATTAAGCTGTAACTTTGTTGATGACTCAGTGTACATTGAACTGTCTTATCGTATTTGTGCAGTTTCATCAAGTGCTGTGATTGGTGAAATATTTATCAACACAGTGATTATTGCATAAGAATACTTAGAATAGCTATAACATCGACGATTATATGTACGGTGTCCACGTACAGTCAATTATCGATAAAAATTGATATTGACCTGTACAATTGATATTGTACAGGCGCACGGTGAGTATATTTATATTGAGCACTGTGATTGGTTGGCTGCATCATAGGCTGTAGCGAGCATGTTATTGCCTAGTTTTGAGGAAAATTGACGTTTCATTTATACTTCGCTCGTGTTAGAGGATAAGATTAGGTTTAACGGTCAGTAGTTAACCGATAATTTCGGCTTATTCAGCCATCTTACCACCGTCATCGGCTGTCATCGGCAGATGGCTGAGAGTGTGCGTGCAGTCAGTAACATTTTCTGCATCAGTTGGATTGTGTGTGCGTATGGTCGATAACGCCTTGCATAGCTTATTGCTCATAAGTCTCTATGTTGCTGTGCATTTGCTGTGCTGTAAAGGAGACATTGTTGTGGTTTTAGTTGAGAGACTCACAGCTAACTCAGGACAGCTTCTCAGAGGAGTTAAAGCGTGAAAAGGAGAGAGTGACTGAAATACAGACCAAACAGGTGAGACTGAGCTGACCCAGCTGCAAATATTTACATCATAGCACATATAACATGTCAGCATAACAGTATGATCAGGTGGCAAACAAATGCACATATGTAATGTATTGATGCATGCCATTAGCGGAGAGTATGATACTGAGTACCGTAATATCTTGATTACAATCCTCGCATATAATACTCGCGTAAAATGTGCACTGAGTAGGTAGACTTTTGATGCCTGGTGATGGATGAAATTGGAATACATGTGTATAATATGCAGATCGCTTTCAGACTTTGCCATAATATGTTACCAACTTACCAGTGTATGCATGAAATTTTGTCTAAGTACATTAAGCTTTGTGGCATAGTTTGTAAAGTTAAGGGAAAATTACTAAAACTGTGTTAAAAACTGTTTAATTAAAGCATTTCATACCTTTGTTACAAATTTGTATGTTGTTTTTGTTGTCATCGTGTTTTTGCCTTGAATTTTATCACAATGAAACGTAATCTATAAAAACTCAACAGTAAAGGCAGCATAGCATTATGTCGGGGCCTTCGGGTATTGCAACTGATCATTCGGTCTGACTTGTTTACATAATGGCAGAGCAGTAGTTAAGTTTGTGGAAAAAATTTTTACCTGTGAATAATACACACAAAAACTTCAGACCACCACTTTAAAGATAAAAATGTGCACATCATAGTCTATTACGGTAATTGTTGAACAACTTGTCAACATATTCTCAACTAGAACAGCTCTTCTGACAACTGTTATTATGTTATGTAATGAAATGTCTGCTGTATTCAGTTTTGTCTGTCGCTGCCAATTCATTCTTATACTGTGCGTGATGTGGTCATTGTTGTATGTGTTGATTGTAGGAAGCACACAGTAATGCGTTGTCATCGTGCGATGAAAGGCTAAGTAAGTTTCTTGATGTACTTGCTATGTGTTCTCTGTCGCTGTTGGAAGGATGTTTTTACCATCAGAACCAGCAGCATTGTTGTTGGAACAGAGAGCAATTTTGTAGCAGACAATAGCAGACGATGCCGGCTGCGTACATTGTGTCATTGGTGTCTCAGTGCAGTTAACCAAGTGTTTAAAATAGGTTTCTAAGAAATGTGGTATGTAAAGGATAATTTGTTCATTTGACAGGGATTTCTACATCCAGTTACAGAGAGTGTGAGGTCAGGCATAGATATCAGCAGTGGTTCTAGCATAGAGTTAGTTGATAAGTTAGATGATAAAATGATTGCGTTTGAAGTTGCCAGCATCTGTGATCTGTCAGGCATTATTAACTGTCTGTTACACGTGTTGCTGCAGCATACTTTGGAAGTCATGCTTCCTCTGCCACCGGACCAACAGTCTGGAATTCACTGCCAGATGATTAGCGGGATCCAGCTATTTACTCCGAACAATTTCAGCTGGACTTGAAAACACATCTGTTCACTAGATATTGGTCATTAGTAATATTAAGGGTATTTACTTTATCGCGCCCCTCCAATTGACATTTACCTACTGCTGATAAGAGTGCTGATGCAGCTGTATTGCTAGGATAAAAGTAGTTGGAACTAGTCGGTCACATTTGACCTGAATTGCTGTAGAGCTTTGACATTAACAAGATCAATATAACTTATTTGATTGGGAAATACTGTTGAGTACAAGCCAAAAGAAACGGGATTAATTTTCTGACAATCATTTCACTTCTGCATTTCTGTGTCTGTTAGTATGAGACTGCTAGAGCTCTACAAGCTTCTTTCATGTTGCAGAGTTGCTTTCTATGCGGAAGAGCGACGACTTAAAAGATGTTACTCAGGAAGTTAAAGAATGCAGGACAAAATTGGACAGTCTTACAGCGTATGTCATTGTTCTGTAGTAGACCTGGGCATTCGTCACTGTAACTTTACAGTTTGCCTGTTGTTGGCGTTAGGTCACTGTTATTAACTGTAACGTTTTAATTATCATTTGCTTTCGTTAAATGTGTGAATAATGTACAGTCAATTTGGCAAGACAATTGTTCAGTGTAAAATTATTGTGAATGGCTGCCACTGCAAACGTGCAAACTTGTGTTTACTGAAACCCATACACGGCTATCCGGATTCCGGACTCGGACTTGTGTCAGTGTGAACCTGGCCTTACTGCTGGTCCAGCAAGTCCAGTAGACAACACTCTCCGACACACACACACACATGTAGACATCATAGCAAATTGAGTGAGACATATTTATTGCATTACTTGTTGATGTTGCAGACAGTGCAGTAAAATTGGTCGCATGAAGCAGCTGCAGGTTCTGAGGGCGGTCCGCGAGATTGCCGGCGAGAAAGTCCTGCATGATCTGAAAGACAAGTACGACATTAGCATAGCTGGAGTGTAAGTTGACGTCACTTTTGATAGATTTCTTACAGTGTGATATGAAACATAACGCTTAGCATGTGCTGAAGAGCTAACAGGTAACCAGCTTCTGTACCACACATAATCAGACAGCAAAAGTTTCAAGGAATTCAAAACCAAAATAATAATTGCTCACTTTATCAGAACTCAGAAGCTTCCTGGTCTAAGAAATGGTAAGTGTCCTTTGTTGATAGTTTTGTTTGTTAGTGCATCTGATAAGGAACAAACTTATAGTGATTTAATGAAACTACAATGGGTACCTGGGGTAAAGCGGATCAGCTGTATCACAGTGGAGAAGATGGTGTCTTGGCCATTATTTTTGCATTAATGAGAGAGTGCTGTTCATACTTAATAGTTTGTGTGGTTGGTATCGTGCCTTCCAGTAACTGTGGGATCGGGAGCATTGTAGAATAAGCCCACCTCATTTCCTGGCCGAGCTTCATAAGAAGCGACTAACCCAGGCTAGTTTTGTTTTGATGTGTTTTGTGTTGTTTGCTTTCTCCGGGTTGTGCTTAGTTTTTGTAGTGTGTCTGTTTTTGATTTGTCATCTGTCACGTATTTTCCAGTGTGTACCGATGTGAATGGCAGCATTGTGTAGCCTAATTGTGCTGATGTGCCGTTAAGAAAGTGCTGACTCACTCACTCCAGTAACTGGACGTGTAGATCTGTAGACGTGTAGATTTCAACTATTCTGTTCCGACGTTAGTCCGCTGTTCCATTGTAGTGGATGGCCAGCCGTCTGTGCAACAGATTTCCTTGTTAATGTTACATTTTAACGTCATTACTGAGAACATACTGTTGTATATTGCTAGCGAGAGTGGGGGCAGTGGACCTCGAGTCCAGTATGGACAGCCGATGGGTCGACAGAGGTCGTCGGAGCTGTTTTCAGATCATGAGCACGGACAGCTTCGGCAGAGAACTCCGCCAGTTCGGCAGGTGCCGGCTCCGTGGGTGGAGACAGGGTTAAGTCATGGGTTGTCGACACCGCGGTTTACCGGCAGACTGAGTGTCAAGACTGGCTCTGGTCACCGTGCTGACAAGTTTGTACAGCCGTCGCCCGGACATGAACTACCAGACAGAGACATTGCCGAGCCGCGACATCAGCAGCAGAATGAGACGACGTCCAAGACTGACATGGGCGGGGCTTTAGAGGCAGGCGTTGAGTCGAAACAACGGACCTCTCAACTTGCATCACAGCAGGAGGACAGACAGGTGGTGAAGCGGCAGACGGGAGCCGGTATTGAGTCAGACGGAGATAAAGCTGCCGTGACTGACAAGATGTCCAGCAAGAGCAGTGACCAGGCGACCCCTGCTGACGACTCTGGACTCAAGAAAGACAAGTACAGTCAACACAAGGTAAAGTATTGACGAGTTCATGTTTTATATACTGTGTGACATGTAAGAATGTTGTCGTAGATGTTGAAACAGCATGTGGATCAGCTCTGCCCTTTCGGAACTAATTGCTGCTGTACAAAAGGCCCTGGCAAGGAAGCAGCTTGCAAGCACCAAATGAATTTTACGGCAGCTGTAGCTTGCTGAGCGGACGGCATGGTTGGGAGGCATTATGCTGTCTGAATCGTTTGCAGTCCACTGGTGGCAGCTGCTGCTGAACGCTGACGCAGAGTCAATCTGCCTAACCGTGGAGGCCTTGACCACATCAAGTCAGCCTACTGTTGCACTGAATAGCGTGACCAAGGCCATATGCATTGATGTCAGTGTACTATGGACAAAAGCATTGTTCACTGCTGACAAGACACTTGGTTCCTATTTTATGCCATTCATATTCGGTGAAAATTAATTGCAACTGTTCGGCTGAATACTAATAATCTATTTGACTTACTATTCGGTCCAACTAGCGTAGAATATTTGGTACAGCTCTACAGGGTGCAGCAAAATAAAGTAGTTAAAAAGTCTATAATTTCGTCGTTTTTCAGCAGAATCACCTTTCACCTGGCAGTTAGATGCAGAACATTTCAAAAAATAAATACGTAAAATTTCAAATTAAAATTCCAAACGGTTGCCAAGAAAACTGCGAAAAACTTTAGGGGCTACTTTATTTTGCCGCACCCTATAGTTGTAATACCTGTGCAGGTATCTCATCAGCCGGCAGTGATTGGTTCTGTTGTCACACCTGTTGACAGGTAAAAGATGGTGTGATGAGAAGTGACGTGCATCGTGGTTATGCTCGCGAACAGGTAAACAAACTGCTTCCATTGTTTGTTTTCGATCGCAGTTTGTCACAGTATTATTAGTATAAGTTTTATGTCATGTAACTGTCGTATTGCACTTATTTGTCACATAGTTACTTTTTGATGCAATAGTACTTAAAATTAGTTGCTTGATATTAATTGCCTGCATCCAGTACAGACTGTCGGTATTTCCATTTGTTAATCTGGAAATTTTTCCAGCTGTTGGCCTCACACAGCATGACACAGAGGTGTAAGATTTGGGTCAAAGTGGGATTTTCTGATCTTTTTTACTGTGTATTGGCAAATCCCACACGTGACACTCTGGTGATTCTACAGTATTATAAACATGTTGTATGAAGATCTGTAGGCTATCGGCTACCTTTGACTGTTTAATCACATCACTTGCATGCAACCAAGCTGTAAACGAATAACTTTGATCGGAGCTTTTTTCTTCATATTATTAGAGACTTTTATACTTCTTTTACTACTGAACAGAATAGGAAGGTTAATGATTGCAAAAATGCTATGGAGAACGTTTGCTAAGAATTGGATGTTGCGTGATAAAAATGCTTGAAGAAAATCCATAGTTGGTCTACTGCTTTGATGACCAGTAGTAGCACCAGTGTTTGATAGGTACGTACAGTAAGTATGAGTATTTCTAAGACGCTTATATAAAATGTCACAAGTCATGAAATAAACGATGTTTCACTTTGACAAACCTATTCTCTGTGCACTCTACTGGCTAGTGGCTGTAATTAATCACCTGTCATGAGAGAATGCTCAACTAATTAGTATCGTTGTGTTGTGATTTGTGTTTGCTGCAGGATGACGATGAGGTGGAAGTGGATAAAGATAAACCGAAGCGGACGAGAGAGCATTGATGAAGCTGGTTCGCATCTAACAGCTCGTCTACTACGAGGTCCCCACCAGATGCAGTGTCGCCCATCAGATGCCAGTCTCCGTTAGTTGTTCCTTTGACGTCGTTATAGAACCTTGCCGTCTTTTTGTTTGTTAACTCCGTTGTGCTGTCGATCAGTTAGTTTGTCTATGTAACAGAAGACGTTTTGGCATTCCATTCGGCTCATAGTTGGGTTTTTTGTTAAAGTGTCTTTATTGGTGTTACAGCACTGTGCTGTTCACTGGTATAGTTATGCAGTGTTGATTGTTTGTGAGTTTACATATCATTTGTATATTTTACTTACTAACAACTGAGCTGTTATGTTCCGTTATGCATTTGTTATTAACCCTTTAAAGCCTGCTGTTGCCATATGGGTACAGCTATAATGCATCCTGTGCCAGACCGGGTTAAGCCGTCATTTGTAATTTTTGACATCCGGGCACTCTGACGCTCAGTGCCCGGATGTCAAAAATTACAAATGACGGCTTAACCTGGTCTGGCACAGGATGCATTATAGCTGTACCTGTATGGCAACAGTAGGCTTTAAAGAGTTAAGATTTATACTTTTGTATTTTAATATTTTTTCATAGATCGTTAAGTTCCAGCCAGATATGGCGAAAAATTGACATAGGTGTTTATTTACAACTACAAGCCATTGGAGAGCACATAGGAATTGGTTAGTCAACGTGAAACATTTATTTCATGCTTTCTTGATTTATTTAAAAGTTAAAGTAAGTCCAGATATTTTGTGGAACGTTTTTGTGAGGCATTGTGAAAATTCCGGATTGTGTTCTATGGTTTTTGAGAGCCACTGTGAACCTTGAGGTTATTTGTTTTATTTGTTTTGATTTGTTTCAGCGTTAATTCTCCCGTGATTCTGACATTCCTTTGCGTATCTCTGCCGAATGTCACCAGTGATACAAAACAGCTCGGAGAACTGCCAGCATGCTTCCTGACCCCACACAGTGTTTTATTGTAGAATTATCTGTTACATGTTGCCCCATGTGGGCTCGGGAGCATTGTCATAAGCCCACCTCGTTTCCTGGCTGAGTGTCGTATGAGGCGACTGAACCAGGCTAGTTTTGTTCTGCTGTATTTTGTGTTGTTTTCTTTTTCTGGGTTGTGTTTAGTTTTGGTAGTGAATGTTTTTGGTTTGTCTTCTGTCTCGTATTTTCCAGCGTGTACCGACGTGAATGGCACTGTATAGCCTAATTGTGCTGATGTGCCGTTAAGAAACTGCTCACTCTCTCTCTCACTCATCTGTTACATGTCAGCTCACAATGACGTGCGATCTCCACCGTACTACAGCAGTGGCTGTAATTCTTGCACATAGTTCCTTTGTGACAGATTATTGTGCTGGGTAGCGCACGTGAATGTGATATGTTACTGATCAAACGATATCTGCTTTCTGCACTATAAGTTGTACGTGCGTGCATGTGCTTGTTTGTTATTCTGTTGGTATTCTGTCCCCATGCAATTGATGTACCTATTAGAGGCCTTTAACAACTGCACTGTTCTGCGGGAATCCATAGTTGCCTGTTGTGTACATAAGCATTTTATATTTTATGAACTGTAAGGTATTTATTCTTCACAATTTCTGAAGTGTACCGAGGAGACAAGAGCTTGTCTGTCTGTCTGTCTGTCTCATGTCTTGAATTAAAACTGTATAAAGTTTACATAACCAGCTGGACAGTTTTGAGCTCGAACGGTCAAAGGTGAAGGTCAGTGGAAATGAAAATGTGAAATATTGTTTTCGGTACATTTTGTTGCAGAAAAAGTGATCAATTTATGACAGAGTTATTATGAGTCCATTTTTCGCGTATGATAGCATTCATTTCAGTAGGAAAAATATGTTCGTTGAGATAACGTACGTGATATTGTTTGTCCTATGCCGTCGGCGTTAGTCAAAATTGGAAATATTTACAAGTAGTTAAAACGTCATTGGTAGCTTTCTCACATCATGCTTAATTGGTACAGCAATTTTGCAGTCAAAAGTCAAGCTCATGGGAATGAAAATTTGTTGACAATACAATTCTCAGTTGGCCCTGAAGTGGCTCATATTGTGGACGTTGTCTTGACGACTGGATGGAACTGTAGCTTCTGTGAGTTTTTCCGTGTTAAACTTGTGATGTTTTTGTCGTGTTGTGAGCGCATTACCTTGCTAATTCGTAAAGTTTTTTTGCCAACTTATTAGCTCATTGTAGAATGCAATAAATTTTTTCTGTTTTTTTTTCTCGCCTCCATTGTCGGCGTTATCTTCATAATCCATAAAACATGAACTGTTAATTAACAAAACAACGACTTTTAGCCAAGAATATAAGTCAGAATTAGTCGTGCAGTCATGCTGCAACAGCGAGCGTGGCAAAACATAGTTGTATACACTCAGTATATGGGGACACAAACGTTGATATGATGGAATACGCTCGTAATAAAAATCCCAGCATTTGGGGGGGGGGGGGGAATCCCGTAATTCAGGGAAAGAGATAATGGTCCGGGATTGCAATCGCTGGGTTGAACAGAGGGGGCCACGAGCAGAGTAGTCCTAGACTGGCCGAGAACGAAGATATGTCAGAAGTACAGCAGCTGGTGCCGCAATTCGCACCGACGTGTGCGTTGGCGGATTTTGGTCTTTTTTGAGTAGCGTCGGTGGCGGGATTTCAACACGTCTACCCCGATGTAGTTGGGTGTCCACTGTGCGCAAGCAATTATCAAAATTATCCACCTCTGTTTGATCTGGTGCTATATGGTCTCGCGTTATCCAGTCTCGCGATGTCAGAAGACGCCTTCTCTGATTCGCTTGCTACATAATGGCGCTATATATTAATTGTGTTTGATTGATTCATGGTTGATTCATAAGTTGTCGACAATAGTAAAAACCGTCTCCCATATAACCTATACTGTGTTGGTGAGGACGTAAAACACTGCACAATCCAATCCATGTCGACAATAGTATAGGCTGCCACCGTAAAGCGTGCACAGTTGCCCTTCGTGTGTGTCATCCGTTATATTTAGTCACTAAAGAGTGCTTATTTTTAGCGTGGAGAGGTTAACAAACTGGAGGGGGTACAGCGGCGGCAGCCCAACCGCCGTCAGGCCTAGCGACCCTGCCCTCTGTGGGAGCTGTCCCCTAGTCACCCATATTATTGTAGACTAGGGGACTTGCTGTGCTTATTTTGTGTATATCGTTTTGTCTGTGCATTATTGTCTACGTATATCTGTATTTAGTTGTTTTCGTTGTTTTCTTTGTCTTTTGTAGATCTTCCTTCAGTACTTTGATACAAGAAGCCAAGTTGGTTGGGTCTTTTGACCTGTAAAAACCGTCTCCCGTATAACCTATACTGTGTTGGTGGGGACGTAAAACACTGCTCACTCACTCACTCACTTAACAAACTGGAGCAACATGTGGCATGTGCATTGCGCTTCTACTTGCTATGGAGAAATAATTAGAAGGCATTAGAGGACAGAATACAATAAACCGGCAAATAGCTTATGTACCATGCAGCGAGCAAAACGTCAACATTCCACAAAGCTGAATAACTCGGCGCATCCCGCTCGTGTAGGCCTACATGCATTGTACGTGCTGTTAAAGGCGTGGTCACAAGTTTGCCATCATGTGGAGAGTTGCAACTCTAGTGCGAAAAATATAGCGACGAACATTAATAGTCAGACTCTGTCAACAGGTCGATTATTAGTACTTAATTGCAAAGTTTCTGCGCAATGATCATATACAGAATCCGTACTCCGTATAGTAGTCGTTTATGGCTCGTGATCAGGGCCGGATTAAGGCACAGGCCAACTAGGCCATGGCCTAGGGCCCCGCGATTTTAGGGGCCCCGCGTTGATTGGTTAATATTTCCTCATGGTTAACCGTAGCATTGTAGAATGTTGCTTTGGAGACTGGTGAATTTCCTTTTTAATGACTCCTAGGATCATAGCCGTCTCCTGACGCTGAACTACGTGAATCTGCGCGCAAATACCAAGCACATTTCTCAAGTGACGTTGAAGAAAAAGTGTTTGAGGATGAGCTCATTCAAGTGGTTGGCTACATTAAACAGTAT
>Ga0056114_1001715_pt1 | contig 10369 bp, 8 predicted proteins | sample WorMetHERISLAND1_FD_77005 | JGI IMG/M metagenome (GOLD analysis project Ga0056114, IMG submission 77005) | Marine gutless worms symbiont microbial communities from Max Planck institute for Marine Microbiology, Germany - Olavius loisae HERON... ... | reverse complement strand
GTTCAGACGCAAGCTCAAAACGCACCTGTTTACTTTGTGTTTTAATGACTGATTAACTGTTTTTAGACTTTTGTAATGCACTCCCGGTCCGGTGCCGAGTAGGGAGGGCATAACAACCTCCACGTACTTACTTGCTTATCATGCAGTGCACAAGAATGTTCTGCTTCGTCTGTTTGTTCTGTCCTTGTAAGGAAAACAACGGTTATCTTATTCAAAGACAACTGTCTGTGTGAGCCAACATATAACTGTTTGAACATGGGCTTGGTTCTAAAAGTGTATTCCAGTAATATGTAGGTATTATTGGGATAATGCAGCAAATGTCAAAGCTGACATACTGGCTCTATGGCTTAGGCTAAAGAATGCTCAGCAGTAATCCTGAATTTCGTTACACAGGTTCAAAGGGCTAACAACTGCAAGCTGCAGTAACAAACTAAAATAACAAACTAAAACAAAGGTCTAATTTATGTGCAACACATGCATAAATACACTAAATACATTATCAATGACGGTGCATATAATGACACACAGATCAGTAAATCATCATCGCCAGCTGAATCATATATAGTGAAGTTTTCTGTGAACATTATCAGAAAAAGACCCACCTTCAGGCAAAGGTTGAACACGATATCTAGCTGATGACGTAGATATTTTGGCGTATGTTCAGCCAAGTCGATCAAACACTTCAGCAGAGTGTCGTCTTCTGTTGACAGACTCTCCACTACGACCTGCAACAGCAGAATATCATTGTCACATGCAATGAACAACTACCAAAATCAATACTGGTACAACTCTACACTACACACTTTAAAGCTCGTTTGTATATGAATTTTACTTAAAAATTTCCTTCTCAACTAAAGTTTAACATTTTATTTTGCCAATGCAAACAACCAAAAAAATCTGTGACGCTGATACAGCTCAATTGAAAATTACAAACAAAATCCCTGTACCTGTATAATCAATGGAAGGAGGTCCTTAAAACTATTCAAAATAGCGTTGTCGGAGTCATTGGCTAAAATGAAAGCTACAGTTGCACGTGTAGCTGTAAAACGGACCTGAAAACATGCATAAAGTAACAGAATTAAACAAAGTTTCGTTTAAAATCTAAGATGCACAGAAAAGCAATTACATAAAACATTCAAAACAACGATAAGATAAACTTCCTGTGAGTGTTGATGGGACTATTCCAATCCATTACCCCGCAGTAAACATCACATTACATGACATGTCGTTAGCTTATAGACATTTTAACAGTACTTTTTCAAAATATTATTTGTTCAAATGAACAGATAAAGTAGCTTTATCGATGGTAAAAATATTAGGCTTTGTTCAGTAAAAAAAATTCAATGCTGTTTGTACGTTCAAAAGTAGTCATTATCAGGAACACCATTTTACAGGTTAAGCTGTGTTAGACTTTATACGATGTTTTTATCCCAAAAAGGCACAGCCCGGTGCATTGCGTTTTATGCATCTGCTCAGAAGCCTCCATGCATACTTGTACCAAATTTGACACATTCATTGATGTACTCGTAACAAAGTTGTCCTGTTTAAACTCAAACACATCAGGTTTTGATTTATATTCGGTTGAAATACATACACATGTACTGACAACTTGGGTGATCTTTACCGACATTGCAGCCAGCAAGTAAAACACGGCCTGTGCACTAGTCAAAGCGACTGTGCTTGGAGCACTGGCAAGCAATTAACCCAAACAGTCGGCGGTATAAAAGACTTACCTGAGCAACAGACTGGTCGACAAGACATGAATGCAGCATCTGTTTAATGGAGTCTAAATGTTGGTTCTGTTGGTTACCGAAAATGCCGGGCACAATGCTATAGAAATAAACACATAAATATGCTACAATTAAACTTATCTGTGATATTTTATAGCTTATAATTTTGTTTATTTTATTTATTTATATTTAGAAATACCATAAATAGAGGTACATACATACATACAATAAGTGAGATTCAGCTAGTGATATAGTCAATTTCCAAAATAAAGCCAAAAACCTGTAACTTACCCAAATACAAAAATCACAGTTCTTATAACAATAGACATTCAAAGTACACTACCAAGTGTAATAAAAGTATTATTATTATATATTATATAACACTGTTATGGCAAGTAACTAAATAAACCTGAAAGTTGTTTTTACTGAACTGGACCAAAATGAATTTTTTTTTCCATCAAATACAGGCTTTTTAAAAGTGAAAACGATGGCAGCATAAGTTGCAAAATTAAAAGTAAAATCTGTGCTTGTAAAATACTGCAACAGAATGGTAATTACCTGAAGATGATGAGTGCACTCTCCTTCAGCTCAATGTTACCGGAACCAGCACAATCAAACAAGAACTTCAGTATCTCAGGCCATGTATTGTTCCCATCATCATCTGCACACACACACACACACACACATCGATACATTGCTGCTGCATCAAACAGTATCAACAAAATATTTCTTGCGATACTATTTCTATTTTCCAAATTCTGGGAGTTTTGTCCTTAACCTGGGGAATGTAACCCACGAGCTACAAGATCTCCAACAAACATATCTATTCTACAGTTTGGCACCATGTATGTGCCTCTGTATAATGACATTTACACTGTAGGCTGCAAACAAAAGTGGGTAGTGTCAAAATGACAACTTCAAGATTTTCCCAGTCAAGTTTTTCAAAGAAAAATACTGCGATGTTTAACGTGCATTTCACTGTTAGTGGGAACTGGAAGACGTCTTTTATGCCAAAAAAGTGCGGAGGCACAATAAGCCAACGTGGCTGCTAGTCTGCAATGCATCAACGGATAAAAAACTTACCGCTATGCCACATGATTCCACCACTGTGGTAAAAAATTTACAAAATGCATTAGGCCATGAGGAATAAATTTTTTGTTGCCATCTGTCGAGAGCTGCCAGCTATACACAAAACACGTCTCGGGGCCCCAAGATAACTGCAGTATCCCAAAGCCTTTACATACAGTTATCGACCAATAAAATAATCTAAAAACAGCACTCACAGCCGAGCACTGCAGGCAGCACTCACCGAGAAGGTTGCGTGCAAATTCGGCTCCACACTCACAAATCTTTTTCCTAAGTGCTGCGTTCGGCTCATTCTGTATACTGACGATTGTTCTCTCTTTCAGCTGAGCTTGTGACTCCGGAGGAAACTGAGGCCAAAACTCTTCAAAACTTGACGTGTATATCCGTCGCAACAATACAGCCGCCATACTTCGGACCTGCACATTATGCCGTATCAAATGTCCAATTCGCAGCACTGAAATTTAACCCCAGCAGAAAAAATTTACAAAAAAACAGTAAAAGTTAATGAAAGCTATATATATTCTACAGTGAAACATTATCAACATTCACTGCAGTACCTTTTATCCTTAATCTGAAGATGACTTTCAATTCATGACATTCAAAGACGTGCTGACTGGATTATTAACTAGTATCATGCAGCAGAACAGTGGTACTTCAGGTACTGCAGTTGCAAACAAGTACCACAAACTGTATGATACTGATACAATCATAAATCATTGCAGCTGCCTAGAAAATGTCTGTGGCCATTGCAGCCAGTCATATATGTAAACAAACTGATCCAAACCAACCTCCTGCTGACAAACAGAGTTTGTCATTGTGTTGATTAAGAATGGTATCTTCGTCGTGGCTGGAACACTTTCATATGTTTCCTACAGATTTTGTACACAAACCTGATACAGCAGAACTCAAATACCAGACAGAAGCATAACACCTTCAACGCCTCATCATCTGCATGTTACACGGGGTGCATTTTTTATTTGTAACCACCTAGGTTCACTGCTGAGCTATTTTATAACTAGGTAAATGTTGAAAAAGAATTACTCAAACCGGTTTTGTCGTCAACTGGCTGAGCCAAAGCTAGAGAATGCACGATCAACTAAAAACCAGATCGGTCCGATTCAGTATTTTCCACCAGAGGTAAAGCGACGATTCAGTACCTATCTAGTACTGACGGTACGGTCAGGCAGGCAAGGTTAACACTTAGTGTCAGGTTACATGTAGGTCTGCCACTACTGCTGATGCGGCAGCGGTGTCTGTGCAGTGTAGATACTGTGATTGACCATTTAATCGCACTGCTGCCGCCGCCATGCACGTGGGTGATCTACTGACTGATGTTGGTCGCGGCATGCGTGGGAACTTGGTATCACCTATCAATTTGACGTCTGCAGATGTGAGATGCATGGGGGACTCGTCTCGCCCGTGGCCGGTGACCACTGGATGTCAGGCCGATGTGGCAGAAATGTAATTCACACTGTCGTCAGTCAGTACAATGAATAGAGACAAACACCCGCTGCGCTGAGCGTTTATGCTAAATTCATAGGGTGTGGGTACAGGAGACGGACAGTGGATAATTGGATCAAAAAACATTATGTAACGGCGGTGTAAAGAAATCAAAATGTTGCTTGTCATTACTCAGCGTTCATGAGGTGTTATGTGGGGATAGATACCCCTGAATGTTATAATGTGGTAAAGTAACAACTAACTAATGGTTGTACAAACATTTTATTTTTCACAAGCTTAACGAAACACATAGCAGTACATTAGTAAACTACGCTTTCATCAAAGTAGACAACTAACACTGGCATAGTAAGTCGTAAAAGCAGTACGTATGACAGCATTCACATTTTCACATTTTGCAGATTTCACTGTTTTACATACTCGTGTCATACATGGTAATCTGCAAAAGGTGCTGATTCCGGCCTACCAATCACAGTGTGTTTCACAAACTGTTTTGCAAATTACTCTTTTGTAGTTTCGTATTTCGCGAGACTACCCATACTCAGCACATTCAACTAGCTATTAGTCAATGGTTGTAAGTTTGAACTTTCGTTTTCGAGATATTGAATATAAAGCTAGAAATGGCTTTTCCCACCCTCCTCTTGTTTTGACATCCTGCTCAGAAAAAAAAATTTATGGACGAAATTTACCCCCAAAACAGGTGAACCTAAAACATGACGGGACAGACGTGACAAGTAACTGCTTTGAAGATGTCCACATAGCGACAGGAGAGGCATGTACAGTAATCACTAATCAGTAATTGTGCGATAGGCCTAAACGGCACAGACGAGACAGCTAATCTGCTAATTGCTGCGCTAGGTAACCCAAGTCTAACAATGCAACAAAGCAAAACGGTAAAATTACATTTATTAATTGTGATTTCCTAAAAATCAACGAATACAAATAGCAATACGAGACAGACAAGCACGAAAGTTCAGTCTTGTCTGCTAGCATCCTCCGCACACTCCAGAGCCAGAGCGGTGTTGTCGCAAGGAAGATGCGTCCCGTCTGTCCGGTCAGCCTGTCCCATTGAAGCGTGATCACGACACCGTGTCAACGGTTTCAGGCTTAAACAACAGCCCTTAAACATATGAAATTAAGTAAATTTATAACAGCAATTATCCTGTTTAGGTGATGTTTTGTACATAGCAGTCCTTAATACATCAAATAGCACAACTGGCGTCCATACATAACGCTAGATTTAAAGCTACTTTCTCTAATCGGCAGTTACAGTCAAGATTCCGCATTCCATATTTTACCCACCATTCCGCAAACATTTCCACATTTTTGGATTCCACATTTTACTTTCCGCATTCCGCAATTCCGCATTTTACCACAGACTCAACGTGCACTGTGCGCAGTACACATGTGCATTGGACTTTCGGTGAAAAAAATGAGACAAAATACGTATAATTATGTTACATGCCGCCCGCCTCTTACTAACCTCGGCTTCGACACGGATCTTGTTGTCCGTACTTAAAAGGTTCTGTAATAATCCCTCAAACTGGCTCTGTTCCCCCGCCATTTTGCCTGATATTCCGCCAAATGCTTGTTGTTGATGAATGTTGAGTTGACCTGCAAGTTATTTATATCCGGGGTCAAATCAACGCATGTGATAAAATGTAAGTATGTAAAGAAAAAACCTTTTACCCCAGTTATGCTATGCATTGCGAAGATTTCACGGTCACCCTTCTAATCATGATTTCGCCTATTGCATTGCTGTGCCAAATCGTCTGTCTGTCTGTCTGTTCGCGACGTTAAGGCATCGTAATCACATACTGACACATAGGTTGGAAATGGAATTCTATTTCCTGGAAAATATTAGCAGACAGTACTTACGATTGCGCTTATGCTACACTGTTGCGTCCGTCGTGCGTCGTCTGTGACGTTATGTATTGTGGCTAAACGGTCCTAGAGCAAAAATTACTATTGAGAGCCTATAGGAAGTCGTACCAAAATAAATGACCTTGACCTTTGTTTAGAGGTCCTATCAAGGTCACGTCCACCATTGCGTTACTTTTAACGTTGAATATCTCGGAAACCGTAACAGATACGTGGCTTCGTTCCAAAGGACCACCAATAGGAAATGGCATATGGGCTATCGAATGGTCATACGTGGACGTTGACGTCACGTGATCACGAAAGTTCGAACTCGTGAAGCACAATAGCTCGAAAACAGCTGGAGAGAAGAGACTCCGTTCCAAAGGACCACTAATAGGAAATGGCATGTGGGCTATCAAATGGTCACGTGACCGATGACGTCAGTCACGCGACCCCTGAAGGCATCGTGACCGAGACAGTATGGTTGGCTATCCAAAATGAAGTACTTTAATCATTCTTTCTATGTTACAAAGCATTTCAAGTCAGATGACCAGAATGATCCTACTACTTAGGAATTTATACAATTGAATTTTTTCGTCATCATCTTTACTATAAAGTTGTTGTATTGTCAGAAAAACACAAGACAACAACTGTTGTGCTGCATTAGGTTTCCTGTCCTGTTCCAGTACTCGTGTAAATTTATCCACAGAACTGTATGTAAGAGAGAAGATTCACACAAGTTCAATTTTTATTTCATACAAATATCAAATTTCATTACATTCGAGATGAAAACTCTTGGCAACCATTTTACATGCAAACAATTGGCACCGTATGAAACCAACAACGAAATGTTTGTATACAAAGTTTTAAACTTTACTACTGCTTCGCATTTTTTAACATCCACAAATGATATCGGAATGTAACAAAGCCGAATGATATTCGTATTAGAACGTTTTCCATTTTCCAATAAGAATGTTTACAACCGAATGCAACCTAAACTACATGACAAAAACCTAAATAATCAGCAACAAATGAATGAATGTTATTTAGTCTAAAGATTCAGAACAACAAAATGTTAGTAATCAAAACTAGTGCATAAAAACTGTCAGCTGTACGGATGTAATAATAGCAAAAAAAGGAAAAATGAACGACCATGTTTTCAAGATGCAAACATCTGCAAAGCTAGCGGTGAGAGTTGGCCTTAACTAAATACTCTGCTGTTAGCATAAAACGGCGCTTGACAGCACCTTGTCTAGCCCAAAAGACCTCGTCTAAAAATTCAGAGCATTCAGATATGCAACTAAAATTAACAGTTCGAGGTATGCACACATGTCGGCATTTTCAAAGCGAATGTCAAAGGTGAGTTTAACAAAGCAGAGCAGAGTAGTAGACAAAGCGGTTCTGTAGTTGCAAAACAACACGTTCAACAGACGACATGGCATAGTTGGTTTCTAGGGTGTAACTGCTCAACCTACAACAAACAAGCAAGTCCTAGTTACAAAGCAGTTTTACACATTTCATTCAGTGTTCTTTTTCTAGTGAAATGTTTGACCTGTGGGTAAAACAGGTTCCCCAGCTTGTTCTATCAAATATTTTTCTCAGTAAACTGCACATCCACGGGTATTACATTACACTTACAGAGATGTAAACTTGGTTCGGTTTTGTTATCGTAATTCAGCACCATTAGTTTGTTGATTACATGCATACTATTACTGGCAGAGGAGATACATTGAAATCAGCAATTTTTGGACCTTTGTGACATTGACCTTGGATTGGATCACACGGCATACCATCATGCATGACTAATCAACCTCTACAAAATTTTACTGAAATCTGAAAAAAACTTTTTTCGGACTTTTTCGGCAAGAGTGGGCGAACATACATTACCACTTAAATGAATGAACAACTCGTACAATATATGTTATCACATTTGTCCGAAATAATCCATGTGACGAAAAAATTAATACAACTAATGATTAGTCTGCAAATTAACATCTTTTTAAAAACATCTGACATTACTGGCAGGTTTGAAATCAAGGCACAAAGTATATAGAAATGGCAAGGTGTTTAAAAATGCATGAGAACTGAGTTTCATCGATAAACAAAACACAAGGCTGCAAGCAGAACTGTGAAACTGAATTGTAGCAAGTTGCTGTTCACAGTGAGTACAACTAGCATAAATGCCATGCTGAAAAAACTTCGTCATTCAGGAAAAGATGTTAACACAGCAATGTGTAGATATACCACAGAGAAAGGGGGAACGAGTGAGAGGGAAGACGTGGAAGGTAAGGGCAGGAGGAGTGTTTCAGCAAATATACCATGCTTTCAAAGTAAGACAGAAGAGCCAATTAAGTGATGTATGCACGAAGTGATGAAAAGGTATAGAGGATAGTGTACAGTGTACACAAGTAAAAATGGCAACAGTGACATTGCAAGCATCAGAGAGCAGGGGTGTAGAGGTGCCGGGCAGCAAATATTTGTAGCCAGAATGGTGCTCCGGTTAATATTTCTCATCACACCAAGAATGCTGATATTGCAGTGTTCCGGCAAATCAGCTAAGTTGTTAAGTTTGGTCAACTGGTTCTCAGGAAATAAGATGTCAGATTTTAAGGCTAAAATGCACCAAATTCAATTTCCTCTGGGGCTCTGCCCCAGATCCCACTGGAGGAGCTTACAGCACTCCCAGATAGGGTTGTTAATTCCTGAGAAATAAATTTCCCGGGAGGGAAATAAATTTCCCAGAAGTCGTTCGGGACTCGATTGATCGAGTGCGGCAGTTCTCACCAGCTATGACATGCATGACCTGCACGTGGGTGGTCAACGCCACTTGTGTGGGCGCGGCGGGCGTGCACGGGAACACGGATATCACCTGTCACTTTCGACGTCTGCACATGGTGTGGTCACTGATCACGGACAGACGGCCTGACAATAGCATGGATCTCATATTGCTGCGGCAGTAATGTAATTCACGCGGTCAGCAGTCATTACAGTGAACAGCGACTACACCTGCTGTGCTGAGCGTTTGAAGCTGAATTGACAGGGTGTGGGCTCAGAAGACTGATATCGAGTGGGTCACTGGATCAAAAAACGTTACTTAACGGCAGTGTCAAGTGATCTTCACTCGTCGGCATTCATAAGAGTAAGAAGAGCTGTATGCTTATAGGCCTACCTACCATGAGGTCACATCAAGTAGCAAACACCCACTGCCCACTGGTATTGTGAACGAAATGGCACTTTGATCGCACATTGTCAGGCGGCGTCTGTTGACTTACGCACTGTTGCCATCGAATTTTGTAGCGATGGACTGTACACAGTTTCCCGAAATTCTCTCCTTCGGGAATTTTTTCCCAGGAACGGAAAATTTTCGGGACCCGGGAAAATCGAGTCCCGTTAACATCCGTACTCCCAGACGCCTAGCTAAATTTAAGGTGCCTACTTGTAAGGGAGGAGTGAAAGGAAAAGGAGAGGTGGGTGTGAAAGGGAGGGAAGGGGTTGATGGGAAAAACAATAGTTAATGGAAAGGGGGAAGGAGTGAGAGGGGGAAGGTAAGGGTAAGGTCAGGAGGAGTGTTACAGCAAATAAAAATTCACGACTACAACGTTGTCAGAGAGGCTAAAACAACCAAGACCATGTTACACTCAAGCCTACAACCTAACCTTTAATCGACTACAAAACGTGAATCCATATACATTACACACTGACAGAAGACACATTATCTGGACTATGTTAGGCAAACAATCATAACTAATACCAACTAGTAGCCAGCAGTAACGAGATAATCACGAATACGTTCGACATTAGCCCGACAGTTGCCCGGCTGTTGACCGTCTCCATAGACACCAATTATCAAACCTACAACAATGTTCAATGTTCAACAGTCTCCTGAGACACTGATCACTATTAACAAACCACTACCACTCATTACACTGTCAATCATGTGTGTGGTGGTCGGTCCTGTCTACATAAATTATGTATGCAGCAGAACATCGGTGGAAGTCTGCATTGTTTCACTTTCTGCAAGTCTAATTAACAAGAAGCCAAGCTAACTCGCGTTGTGATTAAATGATCATAAACTACTTTTTTTCTTAAATTCGTAACAATAATCAAGTTCGTTTTCTTTCGGCAGCCGGAAACAGTTGTACGATTATATATGTCACGTGACCATTCGATTAACTTAATTTCGACAGATGTTGGGCGCAGGCCAGCGCACGCCTATGAAATCAATTGAAATTGTC
>Ga0056114_1001714_pt1 | contig 10370 bp, 5 predicted proteins | sample WorMetHERISLAND1_FD_77005 | JGI IMG/M metagenome (GOLD analysis project Ga0056114, IMG submission 77005) | Marine gutless worms symbiont microbial communities from Max Planck institute for Marine Microbiology, Germany - Olavius loisae HERON... ... | reverse complement strand
TTGAGACACAGTGTAGAACCAGAAAACTATGGAGGTGAACTATACAGAATACAGTGCACTGATTGCATGCACAGCTGACAATATGTTGTAAACAGTTTAATATACTTACGAGATGCCTGTGACTATTGATGTAGTAGGCGCTAAGAAGCTAGGTTAGGTATATTACCCTGGGCTGGCTATACTATGGTATGTTTGTAGGCCTACTCTATTGCATATGGATATTCAAATAAGTAAATGAGTAACTAGTTTCTTTATCCAAGCCTCATAAACGCTTGCATGCAAGTACAGAAAATTCAATGCAACCTATAGGCCTTAGGCCTTCTTGCCCATAGTAAACATCCATAAATAGCTTTGTCTGTATAAAAAGGTTCTTTCTGGTTGACAGCTGAAGGCAGGGTACAGCGATGAGAATGCTGCCACTGGTAGGAGTTGATCCAAAACAATGCGGGCTGGGAGTGAATTCCATAGTAACAGAAAAACTATACATTTTCACAAGAAGCCATTGAAGCTTTCGCCAGGATAGCCGACCGTACTGCCTGATAGCAGACTCTCTAGTACCGGTAATTAGCGATTGTTGCTAAATAGCAGACTTCAGCTGTTTTCTAGATATTGCGTTCTAAGCATATCCAGGTCACGAGTTTTACCTTTTGGGGTCATGTGGGGTCATCGGCCACGACAATTTGATTCCCCATAGGCCATTTCCTTTTGGTGGCCTTTTGGAAGTGAACCGAGCTTCTGTCTCTTACGGTTTCTGAGCTATTCAATGGCAAAACAAATGTCACGCAATGGTTGACAAAACGTACGACCTCTAAACAAAGGTCAAGGTCATTCATTTTGGTACCAGTCGATTTCTCATATACAATTAAGGCTGTCAATATTAACTTTTGCTCTAGGACGCACCGTTTAGCATTGCACGGTCGGTGATTTCACACTTAGGCCGCGTTGCGACCGACCGTGCAAGGCGCGACACTCATATCGTTACATACTTGTAAGATGACGTAATTGCCGGCAATGAGTCACGTTTGTTTACGTTTATTTTAGGAGGTATGTAATGTAATTTTACTTCTTTCCGTCGTATTTGTAAGTTTTTTTTTCGATTAATGCCCTCTTCAGTAAAGCTCACAAACGCGGTCTGTGTCATACATCCCTTGAAATTGATGAGCTAATAGTTACTGCAGACAAACGATTGTTCCGTCACATATCAAGTAATACCTACTGTCTCTATCATCTTCTTCCACCGCAACGCAACGTCCGCACTGCTTCCTCAATCCTTCCTCAGAACCCGTGGCCATAACTTTACCCTCCCGCACACAGACTCCAATCTTTATAAAAATTCTTTTATCTGTCGTTGTCTGTTCCAGTTTCTTTAACTCTCCCTCCTCGCCAGCTGCCAGCCCCAGCCACTTCAGTCCTGTTGTTTGTGCCACTACATGAACATTATCCAACCCTCTTAGCTATTTTTGTGCTATGTGTTTTGTGCTTTGTTTTTACATTTGTACATGTTTATATTTTGGACATTATATTGCACCTTGTATTATATTTTATTGTACGTTTGTGCGTTTGTCACATTCTTCATACTTGACTTGACTTGACTTTAACTGTAACTGGCTGTAACTGATGTGGGCGAAAGCCATTTTTCCTCTGTACCTGCCAGTTAAAGGTTTCTCATAATCCATTATGCAATGTTGATTTTGTTTCAGCTTTTGAAGCTGCCTCATACATTACATCAGTCAGAATGAAGCTGTACGCAGTTACTGTTTTCCTCAAAGCCACCGGAGCCAAACCCAAGAAATTAAGTGCTGCATATGATCTTTCATCTTTTGGATTCTTTCAGCGTTCCAGGTAGTTTGTTTGCAACATGGTTTCTCAGTTTCTTATATGCATCAAACTAGAGGTTCCTGTAAATAGTGCAGTTTTTCTATTTGCCCCATTTGAGCTCAGGAGAATTGTAGAATAAGCCCATCTCATTTCTTGGCAGAGTGTTGTGGCAAATGAACCAGGGTAGTTTACTAGTTTTTGTTTAGCTGTATTTTGCATTGTTTTAGTTTCTGTGATTTCCTGTACTGCTTTGTCAGTATCAGTCAAGTGATTGGTTGAAACTAATGATCTAGATTGTGTTGTGTTGGTTGTTAAACTCAACTCTCAACTACTCCAGTGAAACAGTGCACCAGCCAGGACATCTGCTGCAATGTCAGTCTTGGCTTCATGTACACAGACTGCAGTGCATAGTGTGGACCAAAAATATAATGCCTATAATTATCTGTCTGTTAAATTCAATTATTTCTTTATTTGTTATTTAGTTTGACTAGCAACAATTGATGTAAACTATGTAAATTTGGCATCATGACTGATGAAAGTTTTCCTTTTCTGTACGAATATTAAATAAGTGTAATTTTTTAACCTGTAAATTATTATTATTGACAAATACATTAAGTCCATTCAATAACAAACTTGTTAAGTTCTGGTCTTGCATAAATGAAGATCAACTACTGGTCTGACTGCAGTGAGCTTGCTGTAGACCTGTCATTGATGTGTGACTTTGTGTGATATTTCTGTTTCTATGGCTTTGTGTGAACAAATTTACGCGATATGTCAAGTCACCTACATACCAACTTGTTGACATCATTGATGCACTTTACAATACCATGTTTTTGAATTCCACAGAGTAGACCCTGATGCTGTAGGACTTTGATTGTCTGTGATGTCAGTGAGTGTTATGGAATAACTGTATGACTGTATGTTGTATTTCTGGCCTGCACTCAGTTTACCGACTTGCCTGAGATTGGCATGTGCAAAGCACAGAGTAGTGGTATATAGTTTACTTGGCCTAGGGATTCTGGATTTCTCGGCCTGGGATTTCTGGATTTTTGCCCTGCATGGGCAACTCGTTTGCACTTTGTCCTGTCCAATTTCACCCGGATCGGTTTAGGGATGTGGGATTTCGACCCCAATACCATAAAAATTTTAAATTTTGCAACATTGTCACTGTCTACTGACAAAATCTTTAACTGATGATTATGAAATTTTCAGCTTATAGGCATGCCTATAGGCTATGTTTAAATGCTGAACTTTCCAATTTTTTGTGGCTGTGTTTGGGATAACAAAATGATACGGACATCCTAATTTCTGCTTTGGTTTGCCTTAAGTACTGTCTAATTTGTCAGTTTAGACAGATGGATGCTTTGTGTTTTCAGTGTACAAGAATTTATGGACTTTACGAGTAAGATTCTTATTGAGAAAACGGATGAAGGCCAGCGAACATCTGTCGGAGAAAAAGGTTCTTTTGCTTGTTTGCACTTTGTATTGCTACGAGTGAGCTGCAGTTGGCCGACATAGTTATTGTGTTTTGAAAGTAACTTACTTGCACAGCTGTGTTGTTTAATGCACTGCTAATTAAGTAAGTAAGTAATGAATTTATAGTGCGCGAAAGACCTAGTAACGGTATCAGAGGCGTGGACAGCAGACTGGCTACTAATGTCTTGCAAACATATAAGTCTTGAGCTTCAACCTCCTAAAACTAATGAAGCTGCCAGAAATGCATACAAACAAGGGAGTACTAAATAGTGGGACATTGCATAGCATAAGCATTAATTAATGCTGTATGGTCCAGTTTTATTAATGCTTATAATTGTACAAAGTGGTAGCATTGGCTGCTTTGCTCTCTCATCTGTTGCTGGAAACTTTTGATGTAAGTGTAGTTTTTGCCCGTTTGGCTTTGATGTTTGCTGCAATTGTTGCAGATTGTGTGCTGATGTGTTCAGTGGCTGTTAAGTGCTACAGTACTGTTTATGATATCGCTGATTGCAATATGATAAATGTCGTTGATGATCTGTTCAGAGTACATGTGTCATGTCTATGTGCGGTCTGATGGACTTTCCTCCGTGCTGATATCTGATCAAGAATATCCACAGCGAGTGGCATTCTCACTTCTGAATAAGGTTAATTTATGAGCTTATTTTATCTTGTATAATTCATCACCTAACGCCCATTACATCTTCAGCAATATTAATAGCAATGTGACGGTAAGTGTCCTTTGTTAACTGTTACACCTCCCAGCGGTCGCATATTGCTTACTTGTAATGTATTTGACATCTTGTTACATAGTTCAGTCATGAAACTATTGATGCATATAAAACATAGGGAGTCATATATGATGAGTAAAATAACAAGAAGCCAAGCTGTCTCTAGGATAGCTGACTGTACTGCCTCACATCATTTTGGGGTAATGTGACGTCATCAGTCACGTGACCATTTGATAGCCCATATGCCATTTCCTATTAGTGGTCCTTTGGAACCAAGCCTCTGTCTCTAACGGTTTCCGAGATATTCAATGTCAAACGTAACGCAATGGTTGACGTGACCTTGATACGACCTCTAGACAAAGGTCAAGGTCATTCATTTTGGTGCCAGTCGATTTCTCATATACGACTTCCTATAGGCTGTCAATTGTAACTTTTCTCTAGGACGCAGTTTTTAGCCACAATACATTCTGCACAGACGACGACAGACAGACGCAACAATGTAGAATAAGTGCGAAGTACGGTCGGCTAATGAATCGTTTTAACTGTGGGAACTTCAGACTTTGCTGAACTTCTTTCGTGTTGCTGTGTGATAATAAGGCAGTGTTTATTGCGTGACAAACCATCGTAGTGTGGAGCATGTGACCAGATAATTAAACACGAAGAAGCAAACTATAAACAAAGTGCTGATGAGCAGAAGTGGTATTGATTATAATGTTGTTGTCATCAAGTCATTGAGTGATAATAACGTCTGCGAATGTCCACATTTGATAGTGAAATAATTTGCAAATACAGCCTACACCAACGATTGATGTAATTGTAATCTATTGATGTTACTGTTATGTGTCTTGAGATACTTGACGACTACACAGCAAAGTTCCCAGCCACTGATTGGGCTCCAGCTAAAGAAAAGTGAGTAAAACATGTGTACTGTTTTTTTAATCGTTTCAGACATTTTAAAATTCAGAAATAAAATTTAAAAAGTTCTTTACCTATATTGGTGGAAATTTGTTTGGCAAACCTGCTGGCGGAAGTATTTTGAAAAATCGGTCCACTTTTGCGCCTGGTATGATGAAAGGTCAACTGATAGATGTGTTGATGTTGGTTGTAGTGGTCTCCAGTTTCCACAGCTTCACGAGTTCCTACAGAAATATCAGGTTATTGCTTCTGTAATCTACTTACTGATCAACTAGAGAGAGGTAACGTGATAGTGGTTGCCTCTTTGTCTATTCTCTGCTGCTTTTATCTACCTCTGCTGTTTAAATTAACTTGTAATGCATTGTCGTCAGAAGAATGTCTCTATACTGTTGTCATTCCGTTAACTACGATATTGTATTGACAACATAATATCATTTAGAACTTATTCGTCAGTTTTGAAAGTCAGCATATAGACAGTGCATCGTAGTCCTGTGTAATTGTATGTCAGAATCCAGCGTCGGGTGATGCGCTGACCAAGCTACAGGACGATGTTGATGAAACCAAGATTGTACTGGTAAGTAACGAGTGGAATCCTTCATTTAATTCTTTGTCATTTATTGTAGAACGATAATGCATCGGACTGACTGTTTTTTTCTTTGGTCATTCATTACCTGCGTGATGCTATGCATAAGCACAATGTTTGCTGTTGACAGGTGTCGAATCTGTCCATCCATGCGTCACAATTTGTTGTTATTGCATCAAAATGGCCTAACTTACCTTGAAATTCTTTCACCTGGTTGCTCCAACATTCTAGTTTTCTGAGAATAATGAGAGTTACGAAATTCTGACTGGATTGCCCCTACTGGGGGCCTTAAACACTCTGGGCTCAGAAGTTAGAGCATTTACTGAGCTATTCACCTGGTTCGCCTAAGGTGTGATCAGTAATGCGGATGACAGTCTGTTTATCTTACTAGCCGTCACTTGAGATCAACAGTACATGCAAAATTTGCCACATTGACTCACCAGGGCTATACCATCAATACGCAGGGTCACACCACCCCAGCCCAACGTCCCAGAATTGTTGCACATGCACACTATAGTCCAGCTATTCGACCGAGTGCTATGTCAGGTTGATTGACAAAAATCACGCATCAGCCGTAAACTTGTCTAAAGAGTGGTGTTAGGGGACGTTGCATTACTCGATGGTTTTCTTGAGAATGTAGGTTAAAATATTTGCACTAGAGTTGAGTGACTGAAAAAGCTGAGCTGTATTAGTCTGATTAGTAGAGGTCGACCAAAGTTTGGCTTCAGTTTCGGTGCCAATTGTTGATAAATTATGGACACTTTTGGCGGACATTTCACTTCGATTGAAAGTAGTCGTACCACAGTCGGTGTACTTTCAGTTTCAGTGGGCTGCGGTTGGTAAATTCGGCAGTTACTGAAAGTGGGTCACTGACCTTGAGTTGCAGAGGCCAGACGCCGGGAGTCATTAGCCTCACTGTGTACTGACTGTGAAGATAACTGAGGAAATTTGCGTCTGCATCTGGTACTATCGGCCGTGGCATTAATGACACACTGCACGGCTTACAAGGTGCGGTAAGGATGACAGATATCAGTGTAAGCTGGGCAAATAACAGTAGACTACACTGGACTTTGAACTGTGAACACTTATTAGATTGTTATGTGATATGTGCAAAACTGCTTCAGCTGGTGCTTCTGCTAGCCGAAATGTTCGATTTATTGTTCAGACTGTGTGGCTTAGGCCCAGAAACTATTTTTCTATACTACTGACTTTCGGTTTCGTTTTTCAGCCGTAAGTCCCAGTTTACTTTCAGTTTTGTCTGAATGTGATTGTGACTTTTTGCTTTCGGTCAACCTCTGCTGATTTAGCCCATGTGTATACAGCACAGGACACTGGAAGCAGTGCTTGATCGTGGTGAGAAGCTGGATGATCTTGTTGGCAAGTCTGAGGAGCTGAGCTTACACTCGAAGGCGTTCTACACTACAGTATGTGCTTGAGTTGTCATTGTCTCTAGTAGCTGTATTGATCTGTATTGATCACTGATGAGTGATGAACTCTATTTTTGTAGAGCTGTTCTTACACTGTGTTTCAAAACAATTCACCCCATCTTGGCTGTGCTGTAACTTTTTACAGGTTACATTACTGTTGATATTCTTGTAGATACATACTCACTGTGTTGATGTGTTCAGGCAAGAAAGGCTAACAGTTGTTGTATCCTGCTGTGAGCGACATTTGAATGGTTCGTCTAAACACCACTACGTACCGACCAAGTCAGAGGCGTTGTCTGTTGTTGCTGTTCGTCCAACCACCAGTCCACCGACCTTGTCGTCGCCGAGTCAGGCATTGATGTCACTGCTGCTGTTGTCAAAGTGTCACTTGCTATCTCTCACTTCTAACCTCCTAATCTCAAAGATCTCTTCTGTAATATTCATCCTAAGCAAATAATTTTTTATACATGCCATTGGCCTTACTGATAAAAACTATTTTTTCTGGCGCGATATAGCCGCTATTTGCATGCTTAAGATGCCATAAAACCATAGCCGTCCATTTCATTTCTGACATATGTCTTAACACTTTTAGGTGGACACGTTTCTAAACTGCTGGACACCAAAGTGCCATGAAATATATTTTGCTCAGTTGGAAATTATTGTTGATTCGTTGGCTGGCTTTAAAAATTATGTGGAAAATATTTGTACATTGCTGGTTACCAAGCTGACATTGCTACATGTAACAAATGGAGTTATTGCCGAGATGTGTACTGCTATGAGGTTGTTGTTAGTGAATTTATGGTTTCTAGCACATTTTGTGTTGCATATTATTGTTATTAGTACATTCATTATTATTGTGTTATTTACCGATTGATGTGAATGGCCCAAGGCTAAAAACAGAGAAATAATTAGAAGAAACTGGTCCGTATAAGTAGAATCATTCTAGTATATGGTTGTGAGATGGATGCAGCAGAAGAGAGTTTATTGCGGTTGCTGTGGAACTGAAAGTGGCTGATAGATGAAGACGTTAGCAGACACCTTGTGATGGTGGTACGTTAGCATTTTGATAGGACAGTTATTTTTATTATCACAGAAATGTTGATAATTCCTTCTAGTCATTTTATATCACTTCTGTTGTCTCGAGTGTTTTTGTCTTTACTTTTGTGAGCTCTGATTGCGTTGCAACTGTGCAAAATGCTGTTTATTTTGCCTTCTCTATTCTTACGTTACATTTTCCGTGTTTAAGACGTGAATACAAAAATGTCCTCTACTGACAGTATTTGCTGATAAAGTGGACTTTTCGTCGTGTCTTTTTTTGCTGTTGTGTTTCACGTTATGTGTTTGAGATTTTATGTTGTTTTTTGAAGATTTTTCTGAAAATCTGTTTGTTGTATAATCATTTGTTACATATTCATTCCAGTTTTGTTTATAGCTAACCGATAATTTAACCGTTATATCTACTGATATGCGAGTGGCTAATATGTACTGGACGTTGATGTTATTCCGTCATCGAGGATTCTCATAGCTGTGACAAATACATCAGGGACCTTCTGTGAGTCATTATACTGCTCTATGGTGCATCAGTTAAGCACTGGGTCACTTTAACTTTTGACTTAGCCTGTTGCTAAGCTTTTTGCTGAGCTAAAGTTCCGTCTCAGTGCAGACTTAAGTCAAAAAGTAAAGTGATTTCGCTGAGTGAAAGTCTCAGACCCAAATTTCGGTCTTAGTATGTACTTAGACCGAAGTTAAGCCGAACTAACTGACTTAAGTCGGTCGAATTTGCATGGAAGAGATAGCTTAAGTCACTTTACTTTTTGACTTTCACTCAGTTAAGTTGGAACTTTGCTCTAAGTCTGGACTTTAGCATTCAGCTTAAGGTATCACTCAGCGAATCGCTGAGTGGAAGGCTAAGTCAAAAGTTAAAGTGACCCACCGCACTGTTTAAGGTCCACATGTGATGCAATTGCAATGAAGATCTCGCTGGATGCCTGGTCAGTATTGTTAGAGTAGTCTGATAGTAAATACATGTTATAATGTAATTGACTAGAATCATTGTAGTAGACTGTAGGCTTGGCATGTTAATTAAACAACGTATGAAGTGGTGTGTTTATGGATTATTACCAATGGTTCAGATGTGATCTGAGCAGAATGTACGATGTGCTATGCTGTAGTTGATGAATTTGTGAAACACGTTTGGTGCTATTTCAGCTGAGCGTCTCTGACAGGACTGGCTTACTGCCTGATGTGATGGAATAGCTCAGTGTCCCTTGTTGTTTACTGTGAGATCGTCAAAGGCTTCATAGCTGCAAGCATTCCAGTGCAGCTTTTGCATTTAGAGTGACATTCGGCACGTTTTTGTTGTGAATGAAACTTTTGATATCTTGCTATACTGACTGGAGTTGGAAAGAACTGTCTTATTCTATCTAAATATTTGTCAGATGAGACGTTGAACCTTACTCGGTCAGTAATGCCTCGTCTGTATTTTGTAACTTTTTATAATGTAAATTAGTCGCTGTTGATGACGAAACTCAAAAATCATGCCACCACTTTATGTAATAGTTTCGGAATGTTTTTAAAAACTACCGAAACTTTTTTTAAATTAGGACAAACCACAGTAATTAGCTGCTGTTAGTATGATGTGGCGGCGATGTCGTAAGTTTGATGTATGGATCTGTCTCTGGGTGTTCACTGTTGGCTGTCGTTTTGCTGCTGCTGACGTCTACTGTGTGATCAGTGGTGCCGCAATCAGTGTATTTCGGATAGGGTTCTTTCTTTCTACTAAAAGCTACGTTGAATAACTCGTTCTTCGTTGCCACCGAGAAGTTGTGAAACGTGAGACGAATGACAGATTTATGACACGTTTTAGCTCGCATTATTTTGTACCCATATATGGAGCTGATGTTAAGAACGGTGCATTTGTGTCCCTTTCAGCTTATGACTTCAAAACATTTCATAAAATACATTACAACATTAGTGTTGTAGAATTTTATTTGTCGTTGGAAAGACATTCGGCTGGTTAAATACTACTGTACTGCCAACTGCCTCTTCGTGTTTTTTGAGACGTTGTGATTTAAGTCTTATTATTATGTTGTTGACATGTTGTGCTGAATGAGTTACTCAACACTACAAAGAAATAGTCACCAGCGGCGTCTGTTTGCTGTCACTCGACATGGACAGGCTGTTGTTATTACAGGCGATGATCAGGGATGTTAAATGAGACCATAAGACAGTGAAACCAAGACCGAGACCAGCCAAGTCCTGCGAGACCGAGAACAAAACCAACGAGACCGAGATCGAGACTAGTGTAGTCAAATGCATAGGATCATGAAATTTTTACCGCGTAGCCCAATCCCTCTAGTTTTTGCGGGGAAGTTTCATCCAGAAGTTCTAAGGGCCCCCCCCCTCGAGCGGGAGCGTCAAACA
>Ga0056114_1001713_pt1 | contig 10371 bp, 7 predicted proteins | sample WorMetHERISLAND1_FD_77005 | JGI IMG/M metagenome (GOLD analysis project Ga0056114, IMG submission 77005) | Marine gutless worms symbiont microbial communities from Max Planck institute for Marine Microbiology, Germany - Olavius loisae HERON... ... | reverse complement strand
TCGGCTTGTCCGACATCGTTAAGTGTCCACCTAAATCAAGCGGACACCTATTGCCCGCTAACGACGGGGAGACTCGCAGATTCTGGGATCACCGAACAGATGGGGTTGGCCGTACGCTTACGCCTGTGCTGGTCTCATACCATTCTCTAATCTGCTCACATAACCGACCCAAAAGCATGTCGGTAAACAGAGGTTCCGAAGCATCGTTGGGTAGGAACGAGACTGGTCCGTGTTCCTCCAATTCCCAAACCCCGACAATCACTCCGTCTCTGGTCACCACATCGCCCCCCTCACAAAGATTGATTTTGAATGGCAGCGGATTGCTACGCGGAACGGCGAAGGATCGCTTGAAGCTATCTATGGTCTCTTCAAGATATTTCTCGCAAATCGTTTCTCCCTCTTTACGCCTCGGCTCCGGTGTCACAGTCTTCCTGCGTGTCCTTTTTCTCTTCCAAGGAGGGTTGGGATTGGCTTGGGCATTCTCCATTTGGCGCTTTAGGTTTTCCGGGTCAAATGCACCACAAGGCCCATCCTGGTCTTTAAACACGGCGGCAACGCCGATCATTTCAGGCATTTGGCCTTGGCTCTTGGGCACGCTCGGGATCGATGTGTTGAATTTTGGCGCGTAGCTCCGGATTGCCGTGCTTTCCCGCTCATTCATCTCTTCAGGAGGGTATAGAGCAATGGCTATGGACCAGGGCAAAGAGGTGTCTGGCACCTGATGATAGTATCTACCTAGGCTCTCGATTGAGCGTTCTTTGAGGTTCCAAGATTGACCGACATAAACAATCTCTCTTTCGCAACCGATCAAGTATATGCCCGATGGGCCCCTAGGCTTGGAGAGAAGTTCATGAAGCTCGTCATGCGGTCGGCGAAGAAAGACGTAGCGGTGCCAGCCAAGATCTAATGCTCTGGTTCTACGCATCGTGTTCACCGGTCACCGCTGGAGTTTCGGCGAACACAAGGAAAATCCGGCGATTTTCCCGCATGCACCTTTCCATGACCTCAAATGCGGCGACACGATAGGGCCCGAGATAGGCGTTGGGCCACACCCGACCAACCGGCGAACGCCGTAGTTGTTGTTTCGTCCGATAAATGTAGATGGTCGTATCTCCCGATACGACATCTCGATACATGGCCTCATGGAGCATGGCTACGTATCGCCGCAACTCCATAAGCTTCGTTTGCACGTCTTTTGGAAAAGGCCGGCGGCCTGCGAGAAGGTCGCGGGCGAACCTTTCGGAGAAATCGCCGATCTCGGCAAGGTCGCGGGCAGTTAAGCCAAGATAAGAGCAAACAACCGCATGCGTTGCTTCCATAGCCGACATCTTTCTCTCCTGAGAGGCGCGGCCTGGATGCCGTCTGCCCTATATAGATTCCGTTTGCGGAACTAATATAGTTCCGAAAACGGAACCTGTCAACGGCCTGGGCTTGAGATATGGAAGCGCCGCAGGCGCGAGTAGAGCCCGGTCCGGCCCTACCGGACACGGCACAACCTTATTCTCACTTCTCTGGCACTAACAGAACACAGGGGTCGCCCTTTGGTGTCAGTATCGTGGTCTGTCTCTTGGCGCGTGTGACACTGACTCGAAAATTCTGACGTGTCTGATCGTCGATGTTCTCTCGAAGATTGCCTCTTACGATCCGGTCTGGATTGGCGACGATTTTCCTTTTAGCGATCACCGGCCAACCCTCGAATACGATCACTTCGTCAAATTGCTTACCCTTAGCCTTGTGCATGTTCATAACGACAACGCCGGTCTCCGGCTTGGTGTTTGTGGCGAAATGGTCTTGGATGAATGCCTGCCGGACAATCTCAAGCGCATCAGAGTACCGGCCTGTGTCTCGCCAGTTCTGGGACAGGGCTTCGCGAAGCTGGGTTCCACGCTCTAACAGTCGAATGTTCCTGACTTCGACCGCGATCTCTTGCAGCCGTTTGCAACCAGCATTCGCGAAATGGGTACGAACAGTGACCCAATCTATATCCGGGTCACCGGTTAGAGTCAGGTCCAGCAACCCTTGAACTGCCGCCTCAATCGGCAGAAACAAGCTGTTCTTTGGAGCCTCTTTTCCTTCGGCCCTGCGTTCGATGGCAGACTCATAGGCCCGCAGAATTCGGGAAGCTTCCTGAAGGCTCGTCTTCGATGGCGTATCTCCGCCCTTGCCTCGGAAATAGTTAGACAGAAGGGTAACGAATTTTCCCACATCAACTGCGCCATCGTGACATTGCAGGCCGAGTGCGATGACCTCAGCGGCGAGTATCGCGGCTTCCATATCAACAACCGCATGGTGGTCAATTCTCGGCAGCGCCCCTAGTGGCTCGCGAAAAACGTCCGAGACGACTCTAGTCATACGCTTTGTAGGTACGAGTATGGCGAGCGACCAGTCCTTGGGGCCGTCTGCGATCAGCCTTTTACGGGCTTGCAGTGTCTCCGTGACGACTTTGGTGATCGCCTGGTTCTTATTGGGTTCGAATAACTCAACAGCAATTCCCTCGTATCGGCTTTTCGAGTACTTGCCCTTCAGGATGTCGTTGCCGAAGTGAGCGATGTCTGTTCCCTTGCTCCGGTGGTTCTCGTCACTAAGGTCAAGTGGCACAACCCCGAACTCTTCTTCGAAGTGCTTAAGCCTCTCCGGGTCTGCGCCAATGAAATCGAATATGCGTTGCTCCGGATCGGCCAGGGCAAGAAGCTCGCTGTCGCGGCCCAGAGCCTGAATGACCCGCCACTGATCGGCCGCTGTATCCTGGAATTCGTCGAGTATGATCGTCGGGTAGGCGTTGGCGATCAGTTCTCTAATCTTCTTGCTGCCGTGAAGCAGAGTTCCGGTTAGGTCGGCAAACATGTCGAAGCAGACCAGTCCTTCCTCCATCGCAAGGCGCAGCCTCTCGGTGTCCTCACGTTCCTTCTTTTCCGCGCTCTCCTGTGCGGTAAGCTTGTCGTCGGCTTTGTATTCATTGCGAATATCGGCAAGGGCGACGGCCTCATTGTGGGGCGTCAGGATATTCAAACGCCGTGGCAGGCCCAGCAAATAGCCGTGCGTTTTGATCAGCCGCCAGAAAAAAGCATGATATGTATCGACCTCGATCTGGCGCTTGATCTCGCGAGGCAGTTGCCCCTCTTCGTCGATGGCTTCGAGGACCCTTGAGACGGTGGCTCGGGCGAAACTCAGAAACAGAACGCGTTGTCCGTGCCTAAGGCGGTCTCTGACTATGTTCCCGGCTTTTATGATGGATACAGCCGTCTTTCCTGATCCAGGTCCGCCTTTGACAAGCGCGTGCCCTTCAGTCGCAAGAACGTCTTTCTGCTTGTCCGTTAAGTCAATCACGCCCCAATGCTCCGGGATGGGCCGCGCGACATACATCGACGATCAGAGGACGTTTTTCATCGTCGGAAATGAGTATGACGTCCCCATATACCATCTCACACCGACCCTGTGCTCGCTTCAGAATCCGTGACCTCGCCCTCGCTATCGTTCTCCGCCGCAGAAGCGTCTTCGGGAGCCGGCTGTGAAAGCTCGCGAAGTCTGGCGCAACAATCGCGTAGCCACTGTGGAACCTCGTCTTCCATGCATTGAGCTAGAAAGTCAGCAATGCCCCAAGAGCCTTTCGCCCACTGAAAGTAGTCGCTGACGGCAGCGGCAACGTCATCTTTTGGTTGCGGATACTTAGCGAGAAGGTGCGGTGGCCATGTGAGCAGGTCGGCAAATCGCTCAAGAGCATCTGTTGTCGTGTTCTTCAAAACAAGGTCTTCGAAACCGTGTTCGGCGTGCATGAAGAGTTCATCGACTTGCGCCTGGATAGCAGCTTCATCGGCGGCAGATTGCTTGTCGCAAGCCCCATAGACAGTCTTACCGAGCGAGCGGTAGAGATTCCCAAGGTCAGCAATCTGGGAGTCGGTTCCGGCATCGATGGTGCAAATCCCAAGCGCTTCAAGGGACGAGTACTTGGCCGGGGCTAGCTCCGCGAGGCGTCGTGCCACGGCTGGAAATGCCGACGCTTCCGTGGCGCCTTCCGCGATAAGGATTCGACGAGAAAGCAGCCCCTCGCAGAACCGGGTGCGGAACTCCTGCCGGTAGCGCTTGTGTTTCACGCTGTCTGGCAACGCAACGGATGCCTGAGATAGCTCGCCATCACCAGAGCGGGACAACACAACAGTTTCGCCCAAGTCGAACTCCTCGAGGACATAGGGGGAGTGCGATGTAAAAATCGACTGAGCCGACAGTTTGCGCAGCTCGTGGACAATCCGCTTTTGAGCATAAGGTGGAATCGCGGTCTCCGGCTCCTCCATTGCGAAGATGACGTTCTGCTTATCTTCAGCGATCTGAGAGAGCATCGCCAAAACCAGCATGTTGATTGTGCCGGTCCCTTGCCGATAGTAGGGCGCAGCGTGGTTGCCCTCTCCGGTCGCGATAAAGGCCGTAATGACACTGCGCAGATGATCTCGGGTAAGAGTGGAAACGCGCAAATGGGGCTCGACGCCCCACTCCTTGGGAACGTATTTGTTCAGTGCGGTATTGATGCTTTCCAGTACGCCCGATATGCTAAGCTCCGGGTCGCTGGCAACGTCGAACTCCGCAAGACCACTGATTGTGGTTTCCCACATCTGCGGGCGGATTTCCTTCAGCCTTAGTATGATGTCTAGAAGGCTGCCGTGTTCGAGGCTGAGGGCGCGCCTGCCGGTGCGCAGGCTCCTGAGATACAGGAAGCCACAATACTGTTTGTCGCGGCGGGTGAAAGGCTGCGGGTTTTCACTTTCCTCAAGACTTCTTGAAAAAAAAATCCTTCCCTCGAAATCATCTTCTTCATCTAAGTACTCACCAATGAAGGTGACGCGTAGTGCTGCCATGATGTGATCGGCATCGACACCTTCAACATCAGGCGTCGTATAGAGTTGTTGGCCCCCGGTATCCCACCACTCAATGTAGTCTCGGAAGTGCGCTTTCTGCTCGTCAGATAGGTTGGTGATAGTTGCTTCGACGCGTATCTGTGGCGCGCTTGGCTCGCCTTCTGCCTCATCATCAGTAGCCAGTGCAGCTTCCGTTTCTGCAACTCCTGCTGCTGGGGCTTCAACTTCTGCTGGGGCTTCCGCGGCTGCATCCGGTGCGGGGACCGTCTCTTCTACCGCGGCGTCAGCGTCGGCTACAACAGCCTCAACAGCCTCCCCTCCGGATGCACTGGCGCCATCGCCGGAGAGATATTGTCCAAGATGAAAGTCGTGCTCATCAATCGTAGAACGGCGGGTCAGTCGGTCAGGGCCAAGAACAAGGTCGATCGCTTCCAAAACCGTTGACTTACCTGTGTTGTTATCACCAATGAGAACGACGTGATCTGGGAAAAAAAGCTCAGTGGTCTTAATCCCTCTAAAATTTCGGATTTTTAGACGACTGATTTTCACGTCCGCCCCCTTTTAGTAGTTAGCCCGCCGTCATGAAGACGGGCTCGGTTTCACACATCATCCGGTGCCGTCAATTCTCTGTTCCGCGAAACATCAATAACAGTTCTTTGTTGGCGTCCATGAAGATACTTGGTCGCCCTAGGCGATCACGTTCGGTGACGGGCTTCCAGCCTTCTCGGGTCATCCTCCTGAGATTCCGTTCCGCAACCCAGCGCGTATCGTTCCCTTCCTCGATAATCTTCTGATGGGCCGGCTCATTCTCAATATCGTTGAGAGGGGAGATGACAATGATGTTCGGATTACGCCACTCGTCGGAGAGGCTTAACAAGAAGCTGAGTACGCCCGTAGGATCGATCATGGCGCTAGTTTTCCCTGCCGTCGGAGGAACGTAGGGCTAGCTTGGCCTGGTTCACATCGTATATGTAATCGCCGATCGTCCCGTCTTTAATCTTTTCAACAGCTTCATCGATGACGAATAGCGGTACAAGAAACCACTCGCGTGGGACCACAGGGCGGCCAAAGCGATCCTTGATCTCAATCTCTAGTTTGGCAGCGTCGAATATCCGGTGAATCAGGTTTTCGAGTTTCGTGCGATTGATGTTGTAGAGCTCATAGGTCGCCACCACCTCGACATTCGCCATTAGGAAAGTCGGCTGAAGATGGGCTCCGGCAATCCGTTTCTCCACGTTCATATTCGTGACGCCAATCTTGTGCACCAGGTCGCGATTTTGGGCGACAAGCGGATGGTCTGACTTGCTGCGCAGTACATAGATCGTGCCGCTTGCCTCGTCGCCGTCGATAGCGTGGTCGGAGAACAATGGACCTGCGGTTGGCTCAGTGATGCGCCTACCCGCTCCGTCCTTGTTGAGCGCGCGCTGAAGGGAGCGTATGAGCATGTTGCTCTCTGTCCCGTTGTCGAAGATCACACGGAGCCGAGCATCGGTTCTGCCCTGATCGGTGAGGATGGTTTCGCCTTTTTCGGCAACATAGGCTTTCTGACCACCAACAATGAAGAAACGCCCCTTCTCGATCTCGGCCTTCATCTCGAAGGGGCGGGTTTCGCGAAGACCGCTATCCAGTTCTTTCTGTACATGTTCAAAGAGAGGCTTGAAGGTTTCGAAGTCCTCACACTTCTCGCGGTTCGCCACCTCCTCGGCGGCTTTCTTTTCGGCCGACGATCGAACGTGCTTGAGCTGCGTGATCTCGGGAGTATCGGCTTCGACCCCAAGCTCGGCGAGCAAGGCGTCATCATCCAGCGCCTCTGTATCGACAGGCGCGGCCATATCGGGTGCGTTCAGAAGGCCCTGATGATCGGACGGTTCAACAAGAGCACGGCATTCCTCCTGATCCCGGATGCGATCAAGCCGAACGGCGTAGAGGCGCTCGAAAATATCGCGGTCCTCGCCATGTTGCGGCGGGCGGCCATTTCCCTCCGTAAAGCGCTGTATCTCCTCAAAGCCTGCAATGATGCGCTCTTCGCGTGGCGTGTGCTTGACCGGCTTCTTTGTCTCGACCTCAATGCCAAGCTCGGCCAGAAGGACATCATCATCTTCGGTGAACGTCTTAGCCACTGGCCGCCTCCTGCTTCATACGAGCGAGAAAGGCGACGCCCTCGGCCATGCGTTTTTCCCATGCATCGGGGGAGGTGATTGACGGCAGTCTGCCGCGTTCCTGCTTGAATTTCAGGGCGCGCTTCGCCAGATCGCGCACCTCGTCCGGCGTAAGCTGCACCTTCTTGGCCGATATAACAGCCGCCACCTGCTTCAGACTCTCCTCGCTCATCGTCTTGGCGAGAATCGCGTAGGCTTCGCTGAACGGGTTGATACGGTCGATCAGGTCGATATCGAGTTCGCGCACATCCATGGCGAACTTGCGCACACCCTGGATCAAGGCGTTACTACCGGGCTTATCCGACGAAGCCTCGTCAAGAGCCGCCTCCTTGGCCTTCTGGGTCAGGTTCAAGGCGGCGATGGCGTGTTGACGCACAGCCTCCTGATCGTCTTCATCAAGCTCAGGATATTTGTCCTTGATGATCTTGCCCATGCGAACTTGCGTCAGTTCCTGGGCAAGCGTTTCGCCGCCAATATGCTCCCCATCAAACAAACCGCGCTCTAGCGCCGTTTTGTCCTGGGCGAAGGCTGCAATTACCTCGTTTAGATCTTCGTGACAGATGCGCTCGGCCTCTTTGCTCTTCGGTTCGACAAGGCCCTTGATCTCGATCTGGAACTGGCCGGTGTCTTCATTGAAGCCGACATTGCACTTCTCGGGGTCATATCCCCCCTCGCCATAGTCGAAGCCATCCTGCGGCCCGTTGTCGGGTCTCTTCGGCGTGAAGTTAAATCGTGGGGCGAGCACCTGCTCCATGAGCAAGCTCGCGGCAATGGCCTTCAGAGTATCGTTCACGGCCTCCGTGACGGCTTCCTCGGACGCATCTGGCTCGGCGATAAGGTTGGTGAATCGGGCGCGGGGCTTGCCCGGTGCATCACGCGTCGCCCGACCGATGATCTGCACAATCTCCGTCAGGCTGTTACGGTAGCCGACCGTTAGCGCATGCTCGCACCAAATCCAGTCAAAGCCCTCCTTGGCCATGCCCAGGGCGATGATGATGTCCACATAGTCGCGATTGTCCTTCTGCGCCGGGTCTTTGAGCGCCGCCGAGACCTTCTCGCGCTTGGCATCGTCATCCACCAGGTCGGCGATGCGCAGCACGTGGCCCTCGGGCGTCTTCACGAGCTGGAAGCCTGTGGCCGGGTCCGTGCCCTGCCACTCGCCCAGTTCCTCGATGATGTGCTCCACCTCCCTGATCTTGTCCTTCGTGCTCTCGCGCGAAGTGACGGAGGGGATGTGGATGATGGTCTTCTTGTTCGTGTCGAGCACCTTCAGGATGTCATCGGCATAGGCCCCGGTGTAGAAGCAGTAGCCGATATCCAGTGTCTTCAGATACGTGTAGCCATTGAGCTGCTCGTAGTAGGTATAGGTAACGGTATCGAACTTCGCCTCGTCATGGGGCATTAGCACAGGCTCGGCATCGCCCCGAAAATACGATCCCGTCATGGCGACGATGTGCACCTTGTCGCGCGCGATCAGCTCGGCGAGTTGCGCTCCAAGCTTGTTCTCAGGATTGGCCGAGACGTGGTGAAACTCGTCCACCGCGATCAGGCAGTCGTCGAAGGCTTCGACGCCAAACTTCTCGACGGCGTTGCGGAAGGTAGCGTGCGGACAGACCAGCGCGCGATCGGCACTTTGCAGGAAGGCCCCGACAGACACCGCCTTGCTACCCTCGGAGCCCGGCGCGTTGCACAGGTTCCACTTCGGCTCAACATGCCAATCGGCCCAGAAGCCGAATTTCGAAAGCGGCTCGTCATGAAAGCTCGCACCGATGGACCTCTCCGGCACGGTGATAATAGCTTTCTTCACACCTTGATTGTGCAGCTTGTCGAGCGCGATGAACATGAGCGCCCGGCTCTTGCCCGAAGCGGGCGGCGACTTGATGAGGAGATACTGCTCGCCCCGCTTCTCATAGGCACGCTCCTGCATCGGCCTCATCCCAAGCTCGTTCGACTTGGTCGAACTGCCGGTCTGGGCATAGGTGACGGAAACAGAGGGAACACTCTTGGTCATGCTCAAATCCTGAATTCTTGCAGAAAATTGATCGCCCATGAGGGCGGGGTCGGCCAGCTACGAAAACCCTTGTCATGCCAGGTAGTGCTCTGGTCGCCGATCAAGCCACTCGCCTGAACATGGCGCACAAGCTGATCGTGGTCGTAAAGATAGGCGGCATCACCGTGAAAAAAGGCGATATAGATGCCCTTGCCGATATACTTCTTGTCGATGGTCAGCCGTCCCTTGAGCTGGACCTTCAAAAAGGTCTCGCCGTCGATATGGCAAGCGATGAAATCGGCCCCCTGCCAGTCATCAGACAGGCGCAGGCAGTTGAAGCCATAATCGGAGAGCCGCCCTGCCACCTTCTGGAAGTTGTAGTTCTCTTGCTGGCGGGAGTTGAGGTCGGCGTAAGCTATCCGTTCAAACACGCTTGCCTCCCCCCTCAGTTGTCATTTTGGTGTAGAGCTCGAAGAGCTTCTCCAGCCGCTCAGTGTCATTCTTGAAACGGCGGCCGATATAGATGCGCTCAAGCACCTCGTCGTTGCGCTCATGGGCGGCGCGCAGGTCGGCGGGCATCTTCTCGGGGTCGTAGAGTTCGGCGATGGTGGCGGGGAAATGCGCCTCGCGCGCCAGAAGTATATCCTCGGCGCAGCGGGTCAGATCGACCTTGTTCTTTTCGGTGAGCTCCGGAACTGGAAAGGTGTTCCAGCAAAGGTTGGAACCGTAACGCAATCCATTTCCGTGTCGCCCCGACAAAGTTGTTGCCCAAGAAAAATGAAGACGTGAGCTGATGATCGCGAAGTTATAGAGCTCCGGATCAAACATCACGTGCGCAAGATGCGTGACAATTACGTCAGGTTCAAGCAATCCAACTGGCAAATATCCGGCGTCAGCCACACACACTTGCGGAACTACAATCTGCCTAGAGTCCGCAACATTCCTGAACCTAAACTGATGCGGTTTATTAGCAAGCGTCCTCGCAACATCGCCGCCGCTCAGTCGGTATTTTAGAACGGCTGCAATTTTTCTCGCAATTATCGGAACCTGCTGAGCTCTATCAAGTTGATCATCGTCGATCCACAAGCACCAACTCAAATTTCCGTTGATGAACTCTGTCGTGCCCGTTGCCCTTCGCAAAAGAGGGCTAACATCGACCGTAGATTTCCTGATTTCGGTCAGTTCGTTTGGCGCTACCCGAAGATGCTGCGCATCATAAGCTGCGTTCCCAGTAATGATTTTGGCAATTGTTGGGCGATTGTGTGCTTTGCAAACCAAAGCCTGATGGGGGTGGAGGGGGCTTAATCGAAGGCTGACCGGCTCTCCGTTGCCTAGGTTTGCTTTCCCCCATTTTTGCGAGCCGGTTCCTGGGGCT